>Ga0163163_10000148_pt1 | contig 72863 bp, 58 predicted proteins | sample S65metaG_FD_119766 | JGI IMG/M metagenome (GOLD analysis project Ga0163163, IMG submission 119766) | Switchgrass rhizosphere microbial communities from Kellogg Biological Station, Michigan, USA - S6-5 metaG | ecosystem: Host-associated > Plants > Roots > Rhizosphere > Soil | place: USA...
GCCCATGCGACCATAAATAAATGGCAGCAATTGCGGTGCTGGCTACGCTTCGATAAAAGCCGCTTTAATCTCCGCGCGAAGGAAGTTGCTCATGGCCGGCCCGCAATTCGTGTATGTGATGAAGGGTCTTTGTTAAGCGGTTGATTTGGCGACATAAATTCGGCCAAAATCCTGTTTCTCAGGTGCTACACAGGCCACGGAATGCCTGATTTTTCGGGGCCTTTTTTACACAGATTTTGCACAGAACTGATTTCGGTCGTCGTTATGACCTGTCCAGAAAGTATGCTAAACGCATACTTTATTGGGGCGGCGGTCCGGGGCAGTTGCACAGGACGAGTTTCGGTCGCGGCCAATGGCATTTCTCAAAGACCTTCAGGAACTGAAGTCTGGACTAGAAATCTTCCGTCGCCCCGACGTGAAGCACCACAACTGGTATTGCCGCCTCTATCTAAAAGGAACCAGGCGCTACAAGATCGTGGCGCTCAAAACTCCCAGCATCGATACCGCAAAGGAACGCGCCTTCGAGCAGGACGCAGACCTGCGCTTCCGCTTCAAGCATGAGGTGCCGATTTTCAATCGGCCGTTTAGCCAGGTTGCGAAGGATTTTGTCGATCTGACCCGCCAGCGATGGGAGGCGGGTGAGATCACAAGGCATCGCTGGCGAGTTATCGAATCGCATGTCCGCGTACAGCTAAACCGCTACCTGGGATCGACCCAAATCAATCTCATTGGACCTGACAGATGGAGTGAATATCCTATTTGGCGCCAAGCCAATGGAAAGGGTCGCTCAGGCGGGCGTGTCAGCGCAGGCACGATTCGCGACGAGTTGGCTACATTCCGAGCGGTGATGGTCTATGCGGCCAGCAAACAATACATCAGGGATAGCCAAATCCCGAAAGGTAAGCTGCCCCTCTCCAAGGAGAGGCGCGACGAATTTACGCCGGCTGAGTACCGCAAGCTTCACACCTTTGCGCGATCATGGGTGAAGGAAGCGATTAAGCCGCAATACGCCTACTATCGGACGGTCCTCTACAATTTCATTCTCATCATGTGCAACACGGGTATGCGCCCATCGGAAGCCCGTAATCTCCAGTGGCGCGACATTGAATACAAAACCCATCGAGACGGCCAGAAGTTCGTCATCCTCAAGGTTCGCGGAAAGAAGAAGTTTCGCAGCCTCGTCGCAGCGGAAAGCGTGGGCGAGTACCTGGAGCGTATCCGCCAAGTCAGCAAGGCAACGAAGCTGGACGATAAGGTATTCACAAATTGGACCGGCGAGCCGACCAAATCGCTCTATTACGACCTGCTGGTCACGCTGCTGACCGACTGCGGCCTGCTTACCAGTTCAGGCGGAAAACGCCGCAGCATCTATTGCTTCCGTCATACCTACGCCACCTTCCGCCTCACGGAAGGGGTGGACGTTTACTTTCTGGCGAAGCAAATGGGCACCTCCGTTGCGATGATCGAGCAGCATTATGGCCATGTGAATCCGGTCAAACACGCAGAGCGAATCTTGATGGGTCTCCCTGGCTGGTCGCCTGCTGCCGAGGGTATTGGGGCGGCGTACAGCGGAGGCGTGCACGCCGACGCCGCCGACACAACATCGGCAAAAAAGGGCGCGCCCAAGAAGCGCGCCCGTTCTTCAAAGTCCCACTTGGCGCCGAGTTCGGCGCCGGGCAATTATGCCTGACTTGCACAGCGCCCAGGCAGACTGCACACTGGCGCGGACATTATGGCGACTTAGTATTGGGAGGGCGTTGATTCAAAATCCGGTACAGAAAGGTGTGTCGATTCGGTTCCGACCTGCGGCACAATCCACAATTGTCCTCTCAAGATCTGTAAGCAGCTCGTATACCAACTTTTGGATGGGATTTCGCTATGGGTTGGTTCGAACGCAAAACATCAAGCGACGCGAACCTGGCTGCACGGCAGACAATCCGTTTTGACAGCGATGGCAAGTTTCTGAGCATCCCGACTCTGGGATATTTCGGCCAGTACCACCGCTCAGCCAATGGACAGTATGTGCTGACTTGGCGAGATAGCACCGATGACGGCAGCCATGGCGGCGCGCGGGAGTCAGGGCTGGGCCGCTATTTGCTGTTGGAGAACGAACGGATCTTGGTCGATGGGCGCCTAGAGCGCCCGAACGACGGCAAGGTATCTGACACCGGCACCTTCGTTCTCAATGAATGGCTTTTTTTACCAGCGAATTGCGCGGTACCTTCTGCGCTTTCCGCAAGGACGGTGCACCCATCGTTCGCCAGCGCTACGAAGCCAACCTTTATAATAATGGCCTGTCCGAGGACGGCCACTTTGCTTGCTGCCAGACCTGCAACTCCGGATCAGAAACGGACAGTTCGGTTCTCACTATCTTCGATCTCATAGCGGCCAAGGAAATTAGCCGCTTCATGCCGGAATCGGGCTGGGCGAGTGGATACGATTTTTCAAATCCGGGGCTGATAAAGTTGGAATATCCGGATCGGAAAGCCGTTGGGTACAGCGTCACGGGCGAGTTCGTCGACCGCGGCCGGTGGATCGAAGATGGCCTTGCTCGCGGCGACCTTCTGATTATAGGCCAGGCCGCGCGGGAAGCGGCAGATCCGCTCTCCATGGACGATGCAGACCGACTTATTCAGGCTTGTGATGTCGGACTGCGTGATCGGATGTGGCGAGATCCCCAATGGCAGGCGCAGGGCCTTCGTGTGAAGGCGGAATGTTACGATCGGACGGGCCGTCTGTCGGACGCCCTGCGTAACTACCAACAGGCCCTGGCGGCCAATCCTAAAGTCGGCGTCAAGCGCAGGGCACAGCAGGTCGAGAAGTTGCTAAAAGCCGGTCAGTAATGCGCCCGGTGCCGCCCCGCCTTAGACATCGCGATGGTATCTGTCGTCGGGCAGCGACCGACTGCCTACCAGCATGTCCAGGATGCGCCTGTTGATGGTCACATCTTCGCTTGGGCCGGACGTGTATCGGAGTTCGGGGGCATTTGGAGTCGCTCCAGGGCCGGAACTTGGCTATTTGATCGGCCAATAAATCGGCCAAAAACGCCTGATTTCGTGAGAAAATATAACACAATCAGTGGATAAGGTGTTTATTTCATCGGCCAATCGAGGCTTGACTTGGTCCGCGCAAAGGAACAGAAAGATCGGCCAACAGAACGGCCATTACCGGCCAATTGTTAAGTATTTTACCATAGATACAATGACTTCTACTGTTCATAGATCGGCCAAATGATCGAAACGCCAGCCCGCATCGAACCCGCTCGACTTGAAGACGTCGGCACCGATTTAGCCGACCTCGTGGCGGAATTGTCTTCCGCCACCGAGAGCTTGGGCAAAGGGCTGCATCCGGCTACCGGCGCCCATCTGGCCCAACTCGTGCGGATCATGAACACCTACTACAGCAACTTGATCGAGGGTCATCATACGCGCCCCCGCGATATCGCGCGCGCTCTGGATGGCGATCTCGATGCCGACCCAGCGCGGCGAAACTTGCAGATCGAAGCAGCAGCCCATGTTCGGGTCCAGGCCAAGATCGACGCCATGGGCTTGCGGCACGATTTGCCGGAGCCGGCCAGCCAGGACTTCATCCGCTGGCTACACCGGGAATTCTATGAAGGCGCTTCGGAAGAAATGCTCACCATCAAAGGCGCTGAGCGGTCCTTTATCATGCAGCCCGGCGAATGGCGATCGAAACCAGAGCATGACGTCGCGGTGGGACGCCATCTCCCGCCATCCAGCGATCGCGTGCCGGCCTTCATGGAGTATTTCGAGAAGCGATACGCGTTCGGCGCGTTGGGCAAGGGCACAAAAATCCTCGCCATCCCCGCAGCTCACCATCGGTTCAACTTCATCCATCCCTTCCCGGACGGCAACGGCCGAGTGAGTAGGCTCATGAGCCATGGTATGACTTATTATGCCGGGATCGACGCCAACGGACTCTGGTCGATCTCTCGCGGCTTGGCGCGCGGGCTGGAAAGCCGCAGCGACTACAAGCGCATGATGGATCACGCCGACAGCCCACGTCAGGGCGACCGGGACGGGCGCGGCAATCTTTCCGAACGAGCGCTGAAGGAATTCACGCATTGGTTCCTCTCGGTTTGCCTGGACCAGGTCAAATTCATGACCTCGCTTTTCGAACTCGACACGCTCGGCAAGCGGTTGCGTACCTATGTCGAAAAAAGCGAGACGCTAAAGCCTGAAACCGCGCACGTCTTGGAAGAAGCGATGGTACGAGGAGAAGTCGAACGCGGCGCCGTACCGCGTCTGACGGGCCTACCCGAGCGGACCGCCCGCCGGCTGCTCAATGACGCCATTGACGCCGGACTGTTGGCGTCGGAGACGCCGAAATCTCCGGTTTCCTTGCGCTTCCCCGAAGATGCTTTGGAAGCCATTTTCCCCAAGCTCTACCCGCAAACCTGATTTCGGTGATGGGGTCCGCAGTGATGGTCGCCTGCGCCGGCAGCATCGCCACCACAATCATGGTGCTGGTGTTGATGATGATGTTCATCATTGTGGTAGTGGCGAATAGCCGACAAATGCGGTATAGCAGCGAACCAAACGGCAATCCGCACCAAGCGGACCATCGGGGCGGATTTCGTGGTCACACCATTACGGAAATGCACCGCCGAGGGCGAGCCTTACACGCGCCGCGATCCGGTCGAGACGCTCCTGGAGGAGCTTCTCACGCTGCCGCACGACCATCTGGCATCGCGCTGTGAAATCCGCAATCGCGCTGACCCCGGCTATGTGCCCAGCGAATGCCTGGTCCACTTGGTGCGGGCCCGAAAGACCGACAATTCCGATGCACTGTTCGAGCGCCTCTACAAATCGCTCGCGGCACGCGTTCGCCAAACGCTGCCCAACCCGGACTCGCGCATGGGCGACAAAGTCGCCGTATCGCTGACTAAGAGCCGTATCGGGGAAAAGGTGTTCGACCGCTTTCTGGAGATCCTCGCCATCGACCGCGCCGGCTATGACGAGCGGCTCGATTATTTCGAGATTGGTTTCGACGGGGCTCTGGCCAATCTGCGCCGGGATGCCCGCAGCCAGGCTTGGACCGAGGAAAATAGGGCCGTCCCCTTGGAGCTGGACCCCGAAAGCCATGAGCCCTCGCCGGAGGTTAACAAGGCCTTGGGAAACTTTGACCCTTTCAGCCCCGAAAAAATCAATGCAGAGAATTACCGGTTCCGTCTTGTTCAAGCGATAGACGCCTTGCCACCAGAACAAAGCAGGATCGTGACCATGATCGGACGCGGGATTCCCATCGATTCAACTGACCCCTACGCCATCACTATCGCCAAGACCCTCGGGAAGGTCGAAAAGACCATTCGCAAGCATCGCGACCTGGCGTTTGAATCCATTCGCGCCGCACTCGCATCGGATGACGCGTCATGACAAAGCGACTGACCAACCGCGACGACATATTGGGCGCTTTTTCGGTCGAACCGGTGATGGATCGCGCCACTCTGGAACGCTATCTGCGCGACTATCCCGAACAAGCCGCGGCGCTGATCGATCTGGCGCATGAGCGCGATGTGATTGCCCATGCACAGGATGGGACCCTGACAACCCAGGATGAGGCGCTGATCCATGCCGCATGGCTCAAACATGTCAGCATCGTCCCGGCGGCAACCGCCAATGCCTTAAGAAGTCTGACAGTCGACAAGCAGCGACAAGTGGCATCCGCGTTGACTGTCCCGCGTCAAGTGATCACCGCGTTCCGAGACGGCAAAATACTTTTGGAGTCGGTGCCGCGAAAATTTCTGCAACGCTTTGCCCAGCAGCTTGGCGAGACTTTGGATGACTTCATGGCCTCATTGGCTGCGCCGCGCCTGGCAACCGCCAAAAGCTTTAAGGCCGACGACAAACCGCAAGAGACGGCGCAGGTGACCTTCGAACAGGTGTTGATCGACGCGGGCGTTGATCCGGATACTCGTGCGCGCCTGCTCGACGATGTGATCTGACATGGATGCCGTTGAGGTTGCCCGCCAGATTGCAGCCCAACTCCATACCGCTTTGGTCGAAGCCGGAAACGATCCCTGGGACTGTCACGCCTTCGTGATCGCGGAGGCCCGGCGACGCGATCTCGATGTCGAGCCGGCTGCCAAGGGCGCCGCTGTCTTGGACGGTGGCCGGGCAATTTATGTGCCCAAGGACCGGCTGATCGTCTACGAACGCTGCGCCACGCGGTTCGAAGAGGCGTTTCTGATTGCCCATGAGCTTGGGCATGTTGAGTTGGGCGATGATGTCGATCCCGACGACACTGGCAATGTGCAAATCGATCCCATGCGGACGGCGGAGCCCTCGCCGATCGGTGTCGACCGCGTGGTGGACTATAGCCGGCGGCAACGCCGGGAGGTCCAGATGGATCTTTTTGCACGGGAATTCCTGCTGCCCCGTCCTAAGGCGCGCGGTCTGTTTTTGGAAAGCGGGATGTCCGCGAGCGCCATCGCCGCTACGTTGAACGCGCCTTTCGAGGTCGTAGCCCAGCAACTCTTCGATGCTTTGCTACTTCCATCGATCCCATCCGTGCCGCCGGGCACCCGCAGCGAGCGGCCCCTCAACCCAGAACAGAAGGCGGCCGCGGATCATCGTGGTGGGGCGTATCTGCTGGAAGCCGGTCCTGGCACCGGCAAGACGGAGACTTTGACTAGTCGGGTTCGCGGCTTAGTCGCAGAGGGTGTCGATCCACGGCGCATCCTGGTGCTTACCTTCTCCAACAAGGCGGCCCGCGAACTGGTCGAACGGCTTGCCGGGACAGACAAGAGCGCCGCTGCCGCCATCCCCATCAGCACGTTTCATGGATTTGGTTTGGATGTGATCCGCCGCTTCCATGCCGAACTCGGTCTGCCAAAGGATCCCAGGCTGCTGGACCGGACCGAAGCGGTCGAGCTGCTGGAAGCGGAATTTCCCAAACTCCAGCTGGTGCATTTCCGCAATCTTTACGACCCGTCCCAGGTAATTTCGGACATGCTGCCGGCGATATCCCGCGCCAAGGATGAAGTCGTCAGCCATGCAGAGTATGCGGCCCTGGCCCAACGAATGGCGGCGAACGGCCCTTCCGAGGCCGCGGAGAAAGCCAGCGAAGTCGCGCAGGTATACGCGCTCTATGAGAGGCTGAAGGCCCAGAGGCAAGCCGTCGACTTTGGTGATCTTGTATCCCTGCCTGTACGGCTGCTGGAAGGCAATGAGGCGATCCGGGCGCACTTCCAGGCGCAATATGATCATGTCCTGGTCGATGAATACCAGGACGTCAATCGCAGCAGCGTACGCCTGCTGACCGCGTTGCGGCCGGATGGCCGCAACCTCTGGGTTGTCGGTGATGCCAAACAGTCCATCTATCGGTTCCGCGGCGCTTCCTCTTTCAATATGTCCCGCTTCGGCGTGGACGATTTCAAGGGCGGTGAACGCGGCCGCCTGAAGATCAATTATCGCTCCTGCGGCGAGATCGTCGACACATTTGGCGCCTTCGCCGTGGATATGAAGGCCGCCACCGGGGACAGCAGCCTCAGCGCCGAGCGGGGTGATGGCGGCAACGCGCCCCTGCATCGCACGATCCAGGAGGGGGCGGAGCAGGCCGCCGCGCTGGCCGATATGATCGAAGCGCTGCGCGCGCAAGGCCTCTCCTATCGCGACCAGGCGATCCTCTGCACCGGCAACGAGAAACTTTCCGAATTCGCCCGCGATTTGGAGCGGCTTGGAGTTCCGGTCCTGTTTCTGGGTAGCTTGTTTGAGCGGCCCGAAGTCAAGGACATGCTGGCCTTGCTGTCCTTGCTAACGGACAAGCGCGCCATGGGGCTTGTCCGCATCGCGACCTGGCCGGAGTTCGCCATGCCCCTGCAAGATGTCGGCTTGGTCATCGACCATCTGCGGACAGCGGAGAGCGAGCCTTTGGTTTGGCTTGAGACCATCGACACGCTGGAAGGACTCAGCGCTCAAGGTCGGGCCACGCTCCAGCGTCTGGCGGCCATGCTTGCGGGATTTGCGCCTGCTGCCCAGCCCTGGATCGTGCTGGCGGAAGTGCTCCTCGACCGCTGCGACCTGCTGAGACGCTGGATCACGTCGGCCAGCATCGCAGACCAGAATCGCTGCATCGCCCTATGGCAGTTTTTGAACTTCATACGCGTGCAGCCTCCAGCCGCGGGCCTGCCGGCCGCGCGGTTGTTGGCGCGCATTCGCCGGTTGGTGCGGCTCTCTGACGATGGCGATCTGCGCCAGTTGCCGGCTGCGGCGCAGGGCCTCGATGCCGTCCGCCTGATGACCATCCATGGTTCCAAAGGGCTGGAATTCCCCGCCGTCCATATTCCCGGCATGAACGCCGACACTATGCCGGGAAATCCCCGGACGCCTGCCTGCTTGCCGCCCGATGGCATGGTGGCGGGGTGGGATGGGGATTCGCTCTCGCTGTTCAAGGCGGGCAATGCCGAAGAACGGGAATGCCTGTTCTATGTCGCGCTGTCCCGCGCCAAGGACCGCCTGATCCTCTATTCCGCGCGGGAGAAGGTCGGCGGCATCAATCGGCCGGCATCACCTCTTTTGGCGCGGTTGGGCACCAAAGTCACGCAGTCCGCTATGGTTCCCACCCGGATCTTGCCCGACGCTGCCGAAGAGACGCCAATCGGAGTCGCTATCGCCGGCCGCCTGCGGGTCACGGACGCGCAGATCGCGATCTTTGAAAAATGTCCCCGCCGCTTCTTCTACACTTATCTTCTGCGCACGGGCGGGCGGCGCACCATGACGCCGTACATGCAGCTGCACGATGCCGTGCGCGCCATTCTTGACGCCGGCCTTGAAGCCGACATGCAGGAAGCTGCCATTGCCGCGCGGGTGCAAGACGCTTGCGCTGACAAGGGCCTGGGAGAGGAAGGCTACCTTGAGGAATTCCACGTCCTCGGGATCGGCATGGTGGGCTATCTGGTCAGCACTCGCGCAGATGCGACCGTGACATCTGGCGGAGAGATAATCATCGCCGTGGCGAATGATGAAATAATCGTGCGTCTGGACGATATCCTGCTGCGAGCCGACGGCAGCCGAGCGGTCCGCAGGGTCCGCACCGGCCATTTGCGCTCCGCGGAAAGTGATGATGTGGCGGCGGCGATGTTCCAGCTGGCTGCTCATCAGGCCTTTCCGGGCGCTATCGTCGAATTTGTCCACCTATCCGATCAAAAAGTGCGGCCCCTGAAGCTCTCCGCCGCTGTCCTGGGCCGGCGGAAGGAGAAATTGAGTACCTTCCTGACGGATATCCGCGCTGGGCGCTTTCCGGCCAATCCATCGCCCTTTTCCTGTCCTGGCTGCCCGGCCTTTTTCATCTGCGGCGCGGCGCCGGACGGAATTCTTCCAAAAACTTTCTAGGGATTTACCGGTCTGGGGTTTCGGACCCGATTGAACAGTTGAAGGCCCAGTTGTGGGGCCGCAACCCAATCGAAAGACCTCTCCCTATGACCACCGAAAACTCCACCCCGCCCGCCACCCCCGAATTTCTGGGGGGCTCGGACGGGGGCTCCAGCCATCTGATCTCCATCGCTGACCAGACCCTGGCCTTCCGCCCCTTGGCGATCGGCAACGCCATGCCCACCGGTACCCAGATTGCCCGCGCCGCCGGCAAAGCGCCGGCACCGAATGTCGTGGTGATGGCCCTCTCGGCGGACGGCCAGCTCGAACTGGTGCGTCCCGACGAGATGGTGGATCTGCGCCAGGTCAACCGCTTCGTGGTCGTCGAAAGCGACCGCCTCTATCTCCTCACCATCAATGTCGAGCGCTTCGAATGGCCCTGCCGGGTGATTTCGGGCGGCGCGGTGCGCAAGCTCGGCCATGTGCCCGCGGACGAGGAAATCCTGTTTGATCGCGAGGACCGCAAGGACCGGGTGATCGGCGACGCCGATCTGGTCGATCTCGAACACCAGGGCGTCGAAGCCTTCCACAGCCGCAAGCGCAACTGGAAGCTCAATGTCCAGGGCGTCGTCCTGGATCTCACCCAGCCGACCATCGCGGTGGGTGATGCGATGACCAGGGCGGGCTTCGACGTTAAAGCGCGTTGGTACATCTTCCTGAAGGTCCAAGGCCAGCCCAAGAAAGAGGTTACGCTGGATTATATCGTGGACCTGCGCACTCCCGGCATCGAGAAGATCCGCCTCACCCCCAGAGGCATCGACAATGGGGAGGGCGCGCCACCGCCGCGGCGCGATTTCGCGCTGCTGGAGCGGGACGAAATCTACCTGAACCATCTGGGCCTGCGCTGGGAAACGGTGGTCGATGCCGAGCGCCGCTGGCTCTTGCTCCACGACTATCCGGTGCTTGCCGGCTACACCATCGACAAGACCTGCCTGGCGCTCGAAATCCCGCTGACCTATCCCGGCGCGCAGATCGACATGTTCTATGCCTACCCGCCGCTCGCCTTGAAGAGCGGCCGGGCGATCGACCGCACCCAGGTGCGCGCCACGATCCTGGGGCTGGAATTCCATGGCTGGTCGCGCCACCGCAACGCCTCTGCGCCCTGGGACGCGGCACATGATTGCGTGGCGACCCACCTGGCGTTGGTGGAATCCGCCATCGCCAAGGAGGTGGGGCTGTGAGGCCCGCCTGGACCCTGGCCTTGAGCGGGAAGGCCCATGACAAGGTCAAGCGGCATTTGTTTCCCGGCGACGGCCTGGAGGCGGCGGCGATTCTGGTCTGCACCCGCGTGCCGGGGCCGCGGCAAAAACTGCTGGTCCGCGATACCGTTTTGGTGCCCCACATCGCCTGCACCCGCCAGCCAGACGCGATCACCTGGCCCGGAGAATGCCTCGAAAAGGCCATCGACCTGGGCGAGCCGCGGGGGCTTTGTTTGATCTTGATCCATTCCCACCCCGGCGGCCTGTTCGCCTTTTCCGAGAAAGATGACGCCAGCGACCGGGCAACCTTGCCCAGCGCTTTCGCGGCCTTCGGCGATCTCCACGGTACCGCCGTGATGGTACCCAGCGGCGCGGTAAAGGCGCGTCTCTATGGCCCGGCGCTTTCGCCGGTGCCGGTCGATCTGGTCACGGTGGCCGGAGACGACATCAGCTTCTTCTGGAACAGTTTGGGCGACGCGCCGCGACCCATGGCCTTTACCAGCGCGATGACCGCGGAGTTGGGCCGCCTCTCCGCTGTCGCGATCGGCGCGTCTGGAACGGGCTCGATCACGCTAGAGCAGCTGGGCCGCCTGGGCTTTGGCCGTGTCACCGGCATCGACTTTGACCGGGTGGAACCACGCAATCTGAACCGCATCCTCAGCGCCACCACTGACGACGCACTTAAGGAGCAGCTGAAGACCAACGTGTTCGCCCGCGCCATGACCCTCTATCGCGGAGCTGGGGTGGCGATCCCCATCGCGGCCTCCATCGCCACGCGGGATGCCGTTCTGGAGGCCAGCCAAGCCGATGTCGTGCTCTGTTGCGTCGACAGCCACGAAGGCCGCCAGATGGCCGACTTAATCGCCGCGGCTTTCTTGCTGCCGCTCGTCGATGTCGGGGTGGTGATCCCGGTGCGCAAGACCCAGTCCGGCGTTGCTATCGCCGATGTCTGCGGCCGGGTGGATTATGTCCAGCCGGACGGCGCGACCCTGATGGACCGCGAGGTCTATTCGGCGGCAACCCTGCGCGCCGAATATCTGCGTCGCGTCGCCCCCGAGGCCCATCAGGAGGAGATCGCGGCCGGCTATATCCGCGGTCTGGACGAACAGGCGCCGTCCGTCATCACCCTCAACATGCGCGCCGCCGCGGCCGGCGTGAATGAATTCATCGCGCGCGCTTATCCTTATCGTCTCGACCACAATCGCCGCTATGCCAGGACGCTGTTCAGCCTGGCGGCGTGCGAAGAGGAATATGTCTGCGAGGACAATTTTGCCAGGGCATCCAATCCGATCGTGGCGCGCGGCGACCAGGAACCGTTGCTGGGTTTGCCGGCGCTGACGGCACCGCGGAGGGCCGCGGCATGAGCTGGGCACTGTGGTGGAAAAACACGCGCGAAAAGCTGATGCCGCGCCGCCGCCTGCATGTGATTGCGAGCGACAGTTTACCCAAGCGGCTGCCCCGCCGCGACCTGGTTCTCGCCCGCGATGACGGGGAAGATTGGTGCGTGGGCCTGCACTGTCCCTGCGGCTGCGGCGACATTTTGGAGCTTCTGGTTGTCGCCGAAGCCAAGCCGCGCTGGGATATTGTCGTCGACAAAACGGGCAAACCCAGCCTTTCCCCTTCGATTTGGCGCAAAACCGGATGTCATTCCCACTTTTGGCTCTCCAAGGGCCGCGTCCGGTGGTGCTAGGTTGAAGCAATACAACTTTCGCGATTAAACCAAGGGTATTTCCATGCGCTTCCTCCACACCTCCGATTGGCAATTGGGCAAGCCGTTTGGCCGCGCGCCCGCCGAGGCACGCAGTGCCTTCCAGGAAGCGCGCCTTGATGTGATCGACACCATCGTGGCCGCCGCCCGGCAGAATAATGCGCCCGCCGTGCTGGTGGCCGGGGATGTGTTCGACAATTCAGAACCCGGCGACCGCGTCTTTCGCCAAGCGCTGGCGCGCATGAAGGCCGCTCCTGACGTGAGCTGGTTCTTGCTTCCGGGCAATCATGATCCGGCCCGCGCCGATGGGCTTTGGAGCCGCTTGAGCGGTGAAGCGCCGGCCAATGTCAGGCCGTGTCTGCAAGCCGCCGTCGTCGAATTGGCGCCGGGCTGTTTCCTGCTCCCCGCGCCGCTTCAGTTCAAACGCTCCCTGGAGGATCCCACCGCCTGGTTCGACACCGCCGACATTCCCGCCGGTGCGCAACGGATCGGCTTGGCGCATGGCTCGATCCAGGACTTTGGCTCCAGCGATCCGGCGACCAATTTGATCGCGCCGGACCGTGCCCGCCGCAGCGGTTTGGACTATCTCGCCTTGGGTGACTGGCACGGCCGCCGGCAGATCGATCCCCGCACGCATTATAGCGGCACGCCGGAAGCCGACGACTTTGGCCGGGAAACCACCGGTGTGGTGCTGCTCATTGATTTGTCCGCCGCAGGCGCCGAACCGCTGGTCTCGGAAATCCCCACCGGTCGCTATGCCTGGATGGATGCGGCCTGGCAGTTGTCAGATGCCGCTTCGCTGGAGGGCTTGGTGGCGGCATTAGCGCCGGGGATCGAGCGCAAGAATCTCGTGGCACGTCTCACCTTGTCGGGTCTGGTCACGCTCTCGGAGCGGGTCGCGATCCACGACCGGCTTGCCGAACATCTGGCCAACGACATTCGCTGGCTGGACTTGCGGATGACGGATTTGTATTGCCGCCCCACCGATCATGACCTGTCGGAGATCGACGCCCATGGCGTGCTGCGCGACGCCGCGGAACGTCTGTTGGCTCTGTCTGCGGAGTCAGGACCACAGGGGCGACAGGCAGCGGCAGCGTTGGAGCGACTTTATGTCGAGCACCAGCGCGCCCAGCGCTTGGCGGTGCTCTGATGCTGATCCGGGAATTGAAGATCGAGAACTTCCGCAAATTCCGCCAGCCGGTCCACCTGTCGGGATTCGGCGACGGCCTGAATCTGGTGTGCGAGGCTAACGAGGTCGGCAAATCGACCGTATTGGAAGCAATGCGCGCCGTTCTGTTCGAACGCCATGGCGCCAAGGGCCAAAAGATAAAGTCGTTTCGCCCGCATGGCGATGAGGTGGGGCCGGCGATCGAGCTGGTGTTCGAGGTGGACGGCAAAACCTGGAGCCTGAAGAAGAAATTCCTGCAAAGCGCCAGCGTTCTCTTGGAAGGGCCATCGGGGCGCTATCAAAGCGATGAAGCCGAAGAAAAATTGCAGGCGCTGCTGGGCTTCTCCCGCGCCGGCAATAGCGGTGCAGATGATGACAGTCGCGGTGCACTTGGGCTGCTTTGGGTCGAACAAGGGCAATCGTTCCTCCTGGAAGCGCCAGGCCAGCAAGCGCGCAAGACCTTCGAAGACGTCTTGGCCGGCGAAGTCGGTGCGGTCACCGGCGGCAAACGTGCCGTCGTCGTCATGGACTCGGTGCGCAAAAACCTGGCGGAGCTGTTGACCGCGACCGGCAAGCCGACCAAGCGGCTGGCGCAAGCCTTGGAGGCGGCACAAGAGGCACGGACCGCCGCTAACGCGGCCAACACCGATCTTGCCTTATACGAAGATGTTCTGGTGCGCCTGGACTCCAAACGCGGCGAACTGCGCCGCGTCCTGCGAGATCTGCAGGATGACGAAGAGCGCGTGGCATTGGAAACGCTCAGAAAGGACATCGAACGGGCCAAGACAGCCGCGCAACTTCTCCAGACGGCGACCCTTGTCTGGCAACAAGCGGTGACGGAACGCGAACGTCTGGAAGAGCAGGCGCGCCGGCGCAAGTCCGACCAAGCGGCGCTGGCGTCGGCCATCACCACCCACGCCGAGGCTTGCGCCAATCAAGCAGCGCATCAGGACGTGGTGGCGGCCGCCAAAGCCCGTGTCGCGGAAGCGGAAAGGCTGCTGAAAGATGCCCGCGCGGCCGTGCGCGTGGCTGAAAGCACACGCACCACCGCCTTGAATGCCAGGTTCCAGGCTGAGACCTTGCGCGCCAAACGCGCCGCCTTCGCCCGACTGGACAAGGCGGAAGCTGTCCAGCAGACCCTGGATCGCCTCGCTCAACACATCGCCGCCGAGCGCATGGATGCCAAGGCGGCCCAGCGGCTGGATGACCTGGATCGCAAACGTCAGGAAGCAAAGTCTTCGGTGGAAGCGGGCGCGGCCACGATTGCCCTGGCTTTGTCGCCTTCGGCACAAGGCGTCAAGCTCGACGGCGTCGCCGTCACTGCAAATCAGTCTTTTGTGCTGTCGGCGCGCCGGGATTTGGAAGCGCCCGGCTTGGGCCGCCTCACTATGACACCGCCGGCGAGCGGACAGGCGGCGCTAGCACGGCTGCGCGCCGCCGAAGCCGATGTGCAAGCGTTTCTGGAAACGGTTGGCCATGCCGACAGTCAGGTCGCCCAGGCGGCCGCGCGCACGCGCGCCCAGATGCAGGCCGAAGAAAAGTCGCTCGCCTCCCAATTGGCGGTGCTGTGTCCGGCGGACCCGGCGCTCAAGATCTCGGCGGGATATGTGGCGCTGCGTGCTGGTCTGGCCGGCCAGGAGCAGCCAGCCGATGCCGATGTCGATCCCGAGCAGCTTTTGGCGGCCTCTGAAGCGGCGGACGGCGCCTATCAACAAGCACGGGCAGACGAAGAAACCCAGAATGGCCGCATGGATGCAGTCCTGGAGGAGTTTCAGAAGACCCAGCTGCAAGACACCCGTCTTGTCGGACTTGTCCAACAAGCGGCCGCGGCCGTTGACCGCTTGCAGCAAATCGTCACCGACGCGCAAGCTCAGATTAGCGAAGACGAACTTGCCGGCAAGATCGCCCAAGCTGTTACGAAGGAAGCGCAGACCGCGGTCGATCTGGAAACGGCAAAGCGGATGGCTCAAGCGCTGGACCTTGCGACGTTGGAACGCAAGCTGGAAGCCGCCAACCGCCGCCAAGCCCGGCTGGCCGAGGAGCGGCTGGAGCTGGTGGGCGCGGTCGCCAAGCTGGAAGAGCAGGCCAAGACCCAAGGCGGCCAAGGACCGGCAACTCGCGCCCAGGGCGCGGTGGAGCTTGCCGAGGTGGCCGAGCAGCAGGCGCAGCAATTGCGCGCCGAGGCCGATGTTCTGGCGCTTTTGAAAGAAACGCTAGAAAGCGCCCAGGCGGATGCATCCCGCAAATATCTCGCGCCCGTCACCAAGCGGGTTGAACCATATGTTCGGCGGCTGCTGCCCAATGCCAGTCTGAACTTTCATGACGATTTCCGCCCCAGCACCTTGATGCGTTCGGGTCGAGAGGAAGCCGCTGAGGATTTGAGTAAAGGCACCCAGGAACAGATCGCGGTTTTGACCCGCTTGGCATTTGCCGATCTCCTTCTGTCCAAGGGAAAACCGGCCTCCTTGATCTTGGACGACGCCCTGGTTTTCGCCGACGACGACCGCTTTGAGACCATGACGGAAATCCTGTCGGAAGCCGCCAAACGCATGCAGGTCATCATCTTGAGCTGCCGTTCGCGCGCCTTTCGGCACCTGGACGCCACCCGGCTTTCCCTCGGTGGTTAGCCGCTAGGATTTTGTCGCATTGCACAGACTCGCCAGAAGATCCGGATCATCCGTAAGATGTATGCCCACCTCCAGTCCGCTCCGAATACCCGGCGGCGGGCCGGCGCCGCGATAGTCCTTTAAGTCTGTTATCGGCGCGAATTGCGCGCTGATGGCAAGGGTCGGATGTTTCCACGCTCTTATCTTGCCCAGCGTGAGAAATGGCACGACACCGGAAAACATGGCCATGTCGACAAAGCAGTGCGGCCCAGCCAGCCCGCCCTTGGTGCCGGACTGCTCCGCCAGGTAGGCCTTGGTGAACGCGAAGTTGGCTTGCAATTGGGGAACGACATCGAAAGTGGTACGCAGCCGCTCGCCCTCGGCGATCGCCTGTCCGGATGAGATCTCTCCTTCTTCCAGGCGTTCGATAATCGATCGGACCTGACGTCCTCGCTCATCAAAACCCGCCCGTCGCCCCAGCATTCGAAAGCCCGCCGCCACGACCATGCGGGCGCCAGGATCGCCCGTCCTGTTTTCGGCCGTCATGATTGCACTGTTCAGTGCCCAGGCGCGGGACAAAAAATCGTGCGTCACAGAATTGGTCCGCAACGAGAGATCACGATACGCGGCGGCGCCGTCATTCATGACCAAGGTGGGAAAGTGCCGCGCGCTATGCTCCGAAACGATCCGGTGAAATCGCCTCAGTCGATTGATCGCCGCCTTTGCGGACGGATGGAGGGGATTGAACGCGGCAGCTGACATGGCGCTGCCATACCCGAGGAGATCCACCCAACACACCACCGCTATTGGGAAAGGAACACGCATTCCCCTTCCAAACCGAGAAGCGGATTGGCCCCTGGAGTGCGCTTTTTCCTTTCGGGCTGTCGATGTCGCCATTTCCAAAACCTGTTCAGATACCAGGGCAGCAGTCAAATCGCGATGGCGCATAGCCGATCACCCCCGAGCGCATCGGCACGACTTTGCGTGCCTTGGCCTCGTCATCCCAGATGATAACGTTGACGGCGCCCATGACCTTCAAGGTCACGGCTTCGTCATTCGCGCCGCTATAGTCGCGATCGGCCGTCAATGGTTGGGAGAAGGCAACGACTTCAGCCCAGGATGCCATCACTGTGAACTTGCCGCACATCAGAGTTCGCCGGGGCGACGGTGGGTGCAGGTAACGATGACATGCGCGGAATGCCGTCCGGCTTTGCAATAGAATCCCAGCAGCGGCGTCCCCAACCGCGCAGTGGCCAGCGTGCGGTTGGCGGAAATCAGCTGGTAGGGATGCATCTCCGTGCTGGTCCTGCACTGTTCGCAAGTGACCCTAACAAAATAGTCGGCCTGGCAGGAATCGCCGATGGTTTCGATGGGTCCGTGATAGCTGGGTCGCCCCATAGTGTCCGAAAGTTTCGTCGCCCAATGGCGGTAGCGGGTGCGTCCGTGCCGGACCACATCAACCGGCGGCTTGGCGGTGCTGAGCGCTCTCCATGATGCGGGCGCGGCCAAACAGGTCGTCGCGGATGGCGACGTGGCCGCGAATGCGGCCGTCCACCGCCTGGGTCATCAGATCGTGCTGGGCATCGCGGGGCTTCTTGTAACTGGAGTAGATCGGGTCGGGACTGCGGTCCGGCCGCTCCACATCCGTCAGCTCCAGCCGCCAGCCCTCCTCTTCCGGTACGAAGCAGTAGGAGAGGCCACAGTGGCAACAAATCCGGGCAAAGGCCTGATCCAGGGTTGCGACGATATTCTCGCCTGCTCGCTTGGACGAAAAGTCGGATTCTTCAGCAAAAACAACATACATAACGCTTCTCCCGGGGTCAGAGGCCGATGAGAACAAACAAAGAACGATTCCGGTCGGGAGTCCAGCCACTAGGGCTTGCGGGTCTGCCGCCACTGGGGGGCAACCTAGGGGGACGGCGCCCCGCCTTTGGCGGGCGGGCTCGCGTGAACCGGGCCGGGTAAGGCCCGTCCCGGCCCTGCGGGCTTTGATCCCTTCTGTAATCGGATGCCCCTCGTCAAGGGAAATTCGGCGTAACGTCCGCTTCTGACACCCAAAGCGGCCATTCCAACAATCGGTTTAGCTTTCGCTAGTCAAGCAAAGCAAGCGACGGAGGATTAGCTTTCAGGAGGCGGGCTGCTGAGACGGGCACGGTCAATAGAGAGACGGATGCATAGGCCTTCCGGTTGCCAGTCTCGATCAATACGTCCGCCAAGCTGGCTCGTCACCATGCGGGACAACACGCTACCAAATCCTTCACGATCAACAGGACCGTCAATGCGCGGCCCGTCCTTCTCTTGCCATATCAGCTGAAGATTATCGCAGGAATCGGAACTGGTTATTTCCAGATGACCGCTGGGGACCGACAAGGCGCCATACTTGGCCGCGTTGGTCGCAAATTCGTGCAGCAGCAGCGCGAAGTTCGTCACTGTGTCTGCAGCAACCGGGATATTGACGCCCGCAATCGAAATGCGGGGTTTTCCGCCATCGGTCTCGCCCTCGAATGGAGCCATAATGGTGCGCAAGATATCGTGCAACATCACCGAGCGGTTCGCCTTCTCCATTGAAGGAACTAGCAGGGTTAGCGCATGCGCCTTGGCAAGAGCATTGAGGCGCACGGCGACCGTATGCGCTAGCTCCTTGGGCGTCGCAGCCGAGCGGGCGCTGAGCGATACCACACCACTCGCCAGCGCGAACAGGTTTTTGATGCGGTGCTCCATTTCCCGCAGCAATAATTCTCTCTGAGATTGCGCCCGCTTGATAACGCTTATGTCCCGCGCGATCTTCGAGGCGCCGATGACTTTCCCGCCGGCGCCTCTTATGGGCGATACGGTCAACGAAATATCGATCAGCGAACCACTTTTGTGGCGGCGGACCGTTTCATAGTGGTCAATATGCTCACCTTTGCGAACACGCGACAGGATTGTAGGCTCCTCGTCATGATGTTCTTCGGGAATGAGAAGCAAGACTGGCTTGTCGACAATCTCATCGGCTTTGTAGCCAAATATCCGTTCTGCCCCCTTGTTCCAGGTCGTAATGATGCCGTTGAGATCCTTCGAAATGATAGCGTCGTCAGAGGACTCAACAATCGCCGCCAGCCGCTGGGCGGCTTCTTCGGCCTGTTTGCGGTCGCTGATATCGACCAGCATGTTGACCGCCCCTATCAGCTCACCATCGGCGTCGAACAAAGGCGTTGGATAGGGAACGAAGGGAACGCGGCTGCCGTCGGGGCGTTCGGCCACCGCTTCCATGCCGCGAATCTGCCTTTTCTCTTTTATCGCCAGCGCCATCGGGCATTCGCCATGGGGAAGGGCGCGGCCGTCTGGCCAGAACAGTTTCCAAGAGCCGCACCATTCGCTATTTCCGATTTCTGGCCTGTGGCCCCAAAGTTTCGCGGCGGCTTCGTTGTAATAGGTAATTTGGCCCAGCGCGTCGGTTGTATAAATGGCGGCGGGAAGGCCATCGAGTACCTTGCGATAATAGCCATCGCCGTCCTCCGACGAATTTCTCCGTCGCGGCCTGACAGTCGCGTGTATCGGCTGGGTGTGCTGAATATCGGACATCGATCAGGTTGCTTGGTTTACGGATTGCCGTAAGGAAACTGAACGTCCTGCGGCCGACCTGTCCGGCACAACCACAAGACTGATGTAGAAATTAACATCTATTTTGGACAGTGGGAACGGTGCAACTCTTCGCTCGGCAACCTGCTGAAGTTGTTGATCGAAAGGCTCGCCTGTAGGGGATCGTCGGCGCCCCTAGGCTGCGCCTAGGTCGCGCTCTACTCCTCGCGGCCAGCATTGCTGGCCACGCATCACCGAGCTCGGCTCTGCCGGTTTCGGCCCATTGGGTTACGATCGCTCCCGCAATGGGCCGCGATCTTGTCGGCTACAGGGTCACGCTTCTGTCTGGAGTCGCATAGGCGCTCCACGATAGGGTTCGAGGAGAATGCGCCAAACACAGCATACATGGGAGTCGAAAAAAGTGGAATTCATCCTGCACGAGAAGTGTTCTCCCGTCGGAAATCAATTACGCAAAGAGCATCGCATTAATGCGCGCGAGACTCGCACTGTTTGACAGCGCACACATCGCCATTGCTCTATTGTTGCATCCACACGTCGCGTTGACGATGTTAACCTCCGAAACTTATTGGGTTATTTTTCCGGATTAAGCTCTCCTTAAGATTTATCCCCGCTGTTGTAATCCAACAACCGCTTGCACTCGCGAGCGCGCAGCGGGGAATTTTTATGCAGCAGGATCGCCACACCACACGCCGGTCCTCTGCCGGGACTTTTCTTGTTGCCTCGACGGCGCTTTCATCGGTCTCGGTGCTGGCCTTGGCGGCGGTGCTGCTGATGGCTTCGCCGCACCAGGCGCAGGCCGCCAGCGAATGCGGCGCGGATGGCGCCGGCGCCAGTGTGGTCTCTTGCGCGGCCGGCACCTATGCCGATGGCATCACCTATAATCCTTCCGACGGCCTGACCCTCAATCTGAACGATCCGGGGATGGTCGTTCAGAAGACTGGCGGGGGCACCGTTCCTGCCATCTCTCTCAGCGGCAGCACCAGCAACGCCCTGGTTGTCAACGCCACCAACTTCGGCTCGATCACCAGCACCAGCGGAAATGTCAACGGCATTAACGTCTCGCAGGGCGGCACGGGATTGAGCGCCATCACGATGAATGCCGGGTCCATCTCCGCCTACGGCGGCGGCGGCGGCCTGAATGTCAATGCCAGCGGTGGCGGCAATGCAGAAGTGACGTTGAATGGCGGGCAGATCGTCAACACCTATAGCGGTGCCCCCGGCGGTTATGGCGTGAACGCCCAGGTCAGTGGCGGCAACGGAAGCGCCACGGCGGTGATGACCGGTGGCTCGATCCTGGTCAACAACACGTCGGGCGCCGTCGGCCTTCGTGCCGCCGTCGACATTGGCGCAAGTACTGCGTCCGCGAGCGCGACCCTCAGCGGCGGATCGATCACCACCGTTGCGGGTGTTGGCGTACTCGCCCAAACCAGGAACGGAAACGCCACTGTCACCATGACTGATGGCAGCGTGCTGACCCAAGGCGGCACCAACGCGTACGGGCTGAGCGCGGGCTCCAATTTGTTCTTTTCCCTCGCAAATCCTCTCGTCGTGATGTCGGGCGGCTCGGTCACCACCCACGGCGTGTCGTCGGACGGCATCAACAGCCGCGCCCAGGGTGCCCGCCCGGCCCGTATCCAGATGAGCGGCGGTACGGTTTCGGCCTCGGGCGCCCTGGCTGACGGCCTCTTCGCCGGCGGCGGCGGCGGCGGCACTTACGATGTGGCTGTTACAGGCGGCACCATCACCGCCGGCTCCAGCTTCGCCGCCGGCATCCATACCGCCGCCGCAGGCGGTGGCACCGTGAACATCGGCACTGGCGCCATCGTCAATGGCGGGGCCTCGGGTGTCGCCATCCGCGATGGCGACCTCAACCGCGACGGCACGGATGAGACCGGCGGCGCCGCCACCATCACCACGGCGGGCACCTTGAACGGCGCTGTGGTGCTGGGCACCGGCAATGACGTGGTCAATGTCACGGGCGGCGCGATCAACGGCAACATCACCGGCGGCGGCTCGGCGAGCCTGAACTTCGCGCTGGGCTCGGGCAGTTTCACCTATGGCTCGGCGTACACGATCAGCGGCATGAACGCTGTCACCATGACATCGGGAACTGCCCAGATCGACGGCGTGCTGAACACCAACACCCTGACCCTGAATGGCGGCACACTTATTGTAAACGGCACGGTCACGCCTGTCGGCGCCGTCACCATCGCGGGCGGCATATTGCAATTGGGCGCCAACAGCGCCAGCGGCAGCATCGCCGGCAATATCGTCAACAACGGGGTCTTCGTCTTCAACCGGTCCGACAGCGCCGCCTTCGGCAATGTCATTTCCGGCACCGGCTCCGTGATGCAGAATGGCAGCGGCACGACGATACTGACATCGGACAATACCTACACCGGCGGAACCACCATTTCGGCGGGCACGTTGCAGGTCGGCAATGGTGGCACGACGGGCGCGATCCTCGGCGATGTGGTGGCTAACGGCACTTTGGCCTTCAACCGCTCCGATACCTACACGTTCGGCGGTACGATTTCGGGGACGGGGTCCGTCTCTCAGGCCGGCACCGGCACCACCATCCTCAGCGGCGCCAATAGCTATACCGGCGGCACGACCATCTCGGGCGGCACGCTGCAATTGGGCAGCGGCGGAACGGCTGGCGGCATTGTCGGCAACGTGACCAACAACGGTGCCCTGGCCTTCAACCGCTCTGACGCCGTCGTTTTCGGCGGGGCGATCTCCGGCAGTGGTTCGGTGAGTCAGTTGGGTAGCGGCACCACCACACTCAGCGGCGTCAACACCTACGCCGGTGGCACCACCATCGCCGCCGGCACGCTGTCGGGTTCGGGTGCGAGCTTCGGCAGCGGCGCGATCCTAAACAACGCCGCGCTGGTGATCGACCAACCGGCGGAAGTGACCTTCGCCAACGCCATCAACGGCACCGGCAGCTTCACCAAGCAGGGCGCGGGCCGGTTGAACTATACCGGCACGGGCACCCTCAGTGGCGCCACCACGGTGGCGGCCGGACTGCTGTCGGTGAACGGCGCACTGGCGAACTCAGCCGTAACAGTACTCAGCGGCGCCAGCCTGGGCGGCACCGGCACGGTGGGCGCGACCAGCGTCCAGTCCGGCGGTACCGTCGCACCCGGCAATTCCATCGGCACCTTGCAGATCAACGGCCCCTATACCCAGGCGGCGGGCTCCGTTTATCAGGTCGAAGTCGATCCCAACTCCAGCGCGTCCGACCGCATTGCCGTCACCGGCACCGCCACGCTTCAGAGCGGGGCGGGCCTCAATGTGGTCAAAAACCCGCCCGGCGACTACCGGCCGGGCACCATCTATACCGTGCTCACCGCGAGCGGCGGCCTCAGCGGAACCTATGCGCTGACGGGCGAGACCAGCGGCGTTTCCGCCTTCCTGGGGCTGCGCGACAGCTATGACGCGAACAATGCCTATCTGACCGTGGTGCAGACCCGCGATCCCGTGGACGCCGCGCAAACGCCAAATCAGCAGGCGGTCGCGGAAAATTTGCCGGGGCCCGTGACACCCCCCGTACTCAACCTGCCCAGCGACGAAGCAGCCCGCGGCGCCTTCGATCAGTTGAGCGCGCAGGCTCTGGCCTCGGCCAAAGGGGCGCTGGTGTCCAATGGCCTGTATGTGCGTGACGCGACCTTGGACCGTTTGCGTGATGTGCGTTGCAGGACAGATGAAAATCAGACTGCGCGCCGCGCGGCCTGCGAGTCCGAGCAGCCTTCGCTGTGGGCGCAGGGCTTTGGCGGTTGGGGCGGCGTTTCCGGCAATGCCAATGCCTCGGGGCTGCACCGTTCGGCCGCCGGCATGCTGGCCGGCTTCGATTTGCCGATCATGGATTGGCGCGCCGGCATCTTCGCCGGTTTCAGCAATTCGGATTTCCACCTGACGGGTGGTCCGGCCAGCGGCGAAAGCACCGACTATCATCTGGGTGCCTATGGCGGTACCAGCTGGGATCAGATCTCCCTAAGTCTCGGCGCCAGCTATAGCTGGAACGCGATCCGCACCGACCGTTCGGTCGCCTTCGGCAACTTCACCGATCGTCTGCAAGGTACTTACAATGCGGGCGTGACCCAAATCTTCGCCGAAGTCGGCTATGGCATGGAGATGATGGGGATCACCCTCGAACCCTTCGCCAACCTCGCCTATCTCAACCTGCGCACCGACGGCTTCACGGAAGTGGGCAGCGCGGCCGCGCTGACCAGCCAGGCAGACACGACCGAGAATGTCATCTCGACCTTCGGCGTTCGCCCTTCCACCACACTCGATCTGGGCAGCTTCCCGGTGACGCTGCGCGGCATGGCGGGCTGGCGCCACACCTTCGGCACCGTCACGCCGACTTCGACCGTCGCTTTCGCCGGCGGCAATAACTTTACCGTCAGCGGCGCCCCCATCGCGCGCGATGCCATGGCGCTGGAAGCCGGAGTCGATTTCGCCGTTGCGGACAATATCAGCGCCGGCCTGACCTATGGCGGCCAGATCAGCAGCCGGACCACCGACCAGACCGCGCGCGGGACGATTCGGGTCGCCTTCTGACGCGAACTTGGCGAACCGTATAGCTTTGCTATAGCTGGGCTGCACATGCACTCAGTGAGCAATGTCCGCCATTGGCCGCGAAGCGGACGTTCCAGGTGATTGCCAGACGGACGGGGGCACAGAACAGGGACTCTGGACATAGCATGGCGGACCTCGGCTGCGCCGAGGCCGCGCTCTACTGCGCACGGCCGGTGCTGCCGGCCATGCTCCGCCGAGCCCGGCTCTGCCGGTCTCGGCCCGTTGGGTTACGATCGCTCCCGCAAGGGACTGCGATCCTGTCGGCTACAGGGTCACGCTTCTGTCCGGAGTCGCATAGCGCTCCACGATGGGTTTCGAGGAGTATGGCCGTCCAAGCTGACGCGCGTGTTCTCGCCGGCGAACCGGCGCACAGGGATCGACGACGGACTGACCATTCCCACGACCTGGCCGACTTTCATCAGCTCGGCCGGGTTCAGGAAGCTCCTGCAACTTCGGTCTGACTGGTGAATCTGAATGTCTCGCCACGTACCCAAATTTGGTGCAGCACTATGGCGAGCTTGCGCGCGACCGCCACGCGGGCACGCTTGAATCCGTGTCGTTTGGCCACTCGGACGCCCCAGGCCTTTAGGGCAGACCAGCGTTTATCACGGGTCAGGAATACTGTGGCAGCTTCATAAAGATAATATCGCATCATCACATCGCCACACTTGCTTACGTGTCCGGTGTGGTCGATCTCTCCCGACTGGTACACCCTTGGGGCCAAGCCGAGGTGGGCGCCTACCGCCTTTGAGCTGGCGAAGCGCTTCGGATCGTCGATGGTCGACTTGAAGGCGATTGCCGTGATGGGGCCGACGCCCGGCACAGTCATCAGGCGCAGACAGACTTCGTCCGCCCGCGCCAGCTTCTCTAGGGCATAGTCGAACCGTCGTTTCTGCTGACGCATGACGTTGCGAGCGATCATCAAGGGATCGAGTGCCAATGCTAACGCCGGAACCTCTGCTACGAGCTCGCCCACCCGTGCCTCGAACCTGGCCCGGTGGGTTTCGCCCATCTTGAGGCCGTACACCCGCAGCAAGCCACGGATTGTCGCCTCGATCTTGAGCATTGCGGCGATAAGCTGCTTGCGGCCTGTCAACAGGGTACGCAGGTAAATGGCTTGGCCGCTTTTCATATGGACCGGCTTGAAGTGCCCCAGCCGCATCATGTTGGCGATACCGCGGGCGTCATTTTTGTCGGTCTTGTTCGGTCTGGTGGACAGGAAGCGTTGGGCGTGGCGGGTTTCCAGACAACGAACCTCGAAGCCGGCCGTGGCCAGCCCACGAAAGATCCATTCCGAGAGCGGGCAGGCCTCCAAGCCAACCAGGACGATGGACGCCCGCCACGGCGAAAGCGCTTCCGCCAATGCTTCCGGTTCGCTGTCGACCTTCTTCTCCCAGACGATTTTGCCGGCATCGTCCTCAATGCAAACGGCCGTTTTCTCCAAAGACACGTCTAAGCCGGCAAATAGCTTCATCTGCGAGACTCCCAGAGGTTGATTCGCCTTGAGGATAGCCGCCGGACGTGGCTGCAATCCGATTACCCCATCTGACGCAAGAGATATTGCCGGCGCGTGCCGCGCCGACTTGTTGTGAAGGCCTCCCCCGGCAGGCGGGTGGGCGGCGCTCACCTCTAGGCCCGGCGCGGCCAGGCGCAACTGCGCTTCGCGCAGTCCTCCACTTCGTTTCGGCCCCACCCCGCGCGTCACACGCGCGCGGGGACCCTGAGGGTGCGCCCGTCCTTCGACGCCGGACCTGCCGGATCGCAAGTCGCCGCCCACCCCCTTCCGGGAGCGGGTTGCGATTTTGAACCCAGCCGGAGGCCAGCAGATGCGATCCAACTCCCAGCAGCAGCGCAACACCCAGCACCGCGACAACGACAAGCAACCAAGAACATCCCTCTATGACGACATCACCGCCCGCATCGTGGCGGAATTGGAAGCCGGGATCGTGCCATGGGCGCGGCCTTGGAGTGCGTCCGCTTGCGGGCTTGGCCTTCCTGAAAACGCCAGCACAGGCAAGAGCTATAGTGGCATCAACATCCTCATCCTATGGGACGCGGTTCTCACGCGCGGCTTTGGCTCGCAGCGCTGGATCACCTTCCGGCAAGCCTTGGAGCTGGGCGGCAATGTGCGCAAGGGCGAGAAAGGCACCACCGTTTGCTATGCCGACCGCTTTATTCCCAAAGCGGAAGCCGAACGCGCGCGCGAGACAGGAGACGCGGCCAATGCCGTGCCGTTCCTCAAACGCTTTACCGTTTTCAATACCGAGCAATGCGAAGGCTTGCCCGATAGCGCGACGGGAGTCGCGCCGACCTTGCGCAAGCCGGAAATCGTCCCCGCAGCGGAAGTCCTGATCCAAGCGACGGGCGCGGACTTCCGCGTTGGCGGCGGCGAGGCTTTCTATCATCGCGGCGAAGATTTTATCCGCGTTCCGCCGCAAGCGACCTTCTTCGACCAGATCAATTACTACCGCACCTGTTTCCATGAGCTTGGCCATTGGACCGGCCATCCTTCGCGGCTGGCGCGCGATCTGACCAATCGCTTCGGCTCGGAAAGCTACGCGCGCGAGGAATTAGTGGCCGAACTGGCCAGCGCTTTTCTTTGCGCCAAGCACAGCATTCAGCCGACCGTGCGCCATGCCGATTACATCGGCAATTGGCTGACCATTCTCAAGAATGACAGCCGCGCGGTGTTTTCCGCCGCCAGCATGGCGAGCAAGGCCGCCGACTTCCTTCTGGCTTTCACCGATCAGGCCACGCGGGCGGCCTGATTTCCCTCACGCCCGCATCCCCCAACAGGAGTGACTGACATGCATGCGCAAAACATAGACTTGAACCAACTGCACCTTTCCCCGCTCAACATGCGGGCTGAGAAGAAGCCGCCCAGCCTCAAACGCATGGCGGCGATTGCCGCCAATATCCTGCCCACCGTGCGCGAGAAGGGCATCCTGCAAAATCTGATCGTGCGTCCCAACCAAGACGGTTTTGAAATCTTGGCCGGGCGGCGGCGCTACTACGCCGCCAAGGTGATTGAGCAGGAGCGCGGCGCATTTGAGCTGGTCAAATGCACCGTGATTGAGGCCCACGATGACGCCAGCGCCATCGAGGCTTCGCTGATCGAGAACATCGCCCGCGAGGACGTGGACGAGATCACCGCCTATGAAACCTTTTCCGCACTGATCCGCGAGGGCAGGGCGGTGGGCGAGATTGCCCGCACCTTCGGCAAGACGGAGCGGGAAGTCACCCAATGCCTCGCCATCGCCAACCTGTTGCCGCGCATCCGCGACCTCTACCGCAGCGAGGAATTGGACGGGGGTGACTTGCAGCTTCTCACCATGGCGACCAAGACCCAGCAGCGCGACTGGCTGCGGTTGTGGGATGCCAATGACGCGCCGACCGGCCAGACTCTCAAGGGCTGGCTGTTTGGCGGCGCGGCCATCCGCACCAAAATGGCGCTGTTCGATCTGGAAACCTACCAAGGCAAGATCGTGGGCGATCTGTTCAGCGAGGATGGCTTCTTTGCAAGCGCCGAGGATTTTTGGAGCGCCCAGGATGAAGCCATCGCGGCGCGGCGCGATCAGTACCTTGCTGCCAAGTGGGCGGAAGTGGTGGTGTTGGAGCGCGGCAGCCAATTCCCGCAATGGGATTTGGTGAAAGCGGGCAAGAAGCAAGGCGGGCGGGTTTATATCGAACCCACCCACACCGGCGAAGTCCGCTTCCATGAGGGCTATATCACCCAAGGCGAAGCCAACAGCGCCAAGAATAAAGCCAAGGCCGAGATAGGCGAGGGCGAGGACGCAAAAGCGGCTGCGCCGCGTTCGCCCATCACCAAGACCATGCAGAACTATCTCGACCTACATCGCCATGCCGCCGTACGGCTGGCGCTAATCGCCCGGCCCGCCGATGCCTTGCGGCTGTTGGTCGCTCATGCCGTTGCCGCCAGCGGCAACTGGCGAGTGGCACCCGATGCCCGCCGCCCCGACAGCAAGGCGGTGGAAGAAAGCGTTTCGGCCACCCCGGCGCAGACCTTGTTCAAAGCCGAAGCCAAGGCGGTGCGCAAGCTGTTGGCCCCCGCCTTCAAGGATATGGAGGACGGCGAACAAGTGGCGGGCAACGCGCCGAACGATGTCGACCTGACGCTGGCGGTGTTTCAGCGGCTGCTGAAACTGAAAGACGGCGAGGTGGGCCGCATCGGCGCCTTTGTCATGGCCGAAACGCTGGCCAGCGGCAGCGTGGTGACGGATGCCTTCGGCATTCACGCCAAGGTGGAGGCGCGTGCCCATTGGACACCGGACGCCACCTTCTTTGACCTGTTGCGCGACCGCACCACGGTCAATGCCATGCTGGCCGAGGTGGCCGGTCAGAAAGCGGCGGACAAGCTGGTGTCCGCAAAGCTGAAAGACCAGAAGGCCGCGCTGGCAACTGCCGCCGCCAGCAAGGAAGGCTGGTGCCCCGGCTGGATGCGCTTCCCGGCTGTGGAGGCTTGAAGTCAGTCGCCGCCGCGCGCCGCGGCTCGCGGCGGCTCTTCATTTCGATTTGCGCCCTTGCATGTTCCACATGGTTGCCGGTGCCATGGCCTGTCTCAGCCCAACATTGCGTCGCGCCTAACACCGCAGCGGCCCATTGGCGGCTCTGGGCCGAAGCGGTCCAATGGTGCGCGGGAAGACGCGCATCGGGTTCTGAGCTTTGGTCCGCTGCGCCGACCACAATGGCTGATAGCGAATTGCTGATGGAGCGCTGCCAAGGATTGAGATGGAAATCTCGACCAGGAAACGAACGCCCCGATCACCACCCTTGAGAGCGTCCTTCATGGCGACATGCGGCGGGCATGTCGTCTCCTTCGTCGGCAGATGACCATCTCCCTTGCTTGAGGGGCGGTAACCTACGGGCGGGTCCGGGCCTTCCGAAACCATCGCGGATCAGGTTTTTTCCCCGCCGTGCTCGCCCCTTCGGTGCTTGCGCGCGGCTCCTCGCGCCCAAGGGCTGCGCCCTCTCCAAAAAACCTGACCGCTCCGGTCGTTCGCTGCGCTCCCGCCGAAGACGGTTCGGGTGCCCGGCCTCCGCCCGAAACGGTCCGCCGTCGCAAGGAAGAATGGTCTTCCGCGACTTCAAAACGGAGACGAACAATGCCTGCCATCGGACATGTCACCAAGCAGAAGGACGGTAACTTCAAGGGTCAGCTCAAGACGCTGTCGTTCCGCGCCCCCATCGACATCCTGCTCAATCCCTCCAAGAGCAGCGACTCCCAGCCCGACTACCGCGTCTACAGCCAGGCTGTGGAGATCGGCGCCTGCTGGACCAAGACCGGCCAGACCTCGGGCGAATCCTACATCTCGCTCACCCTCGCGGACCCGGCTTTCGGGCCCAAGAAGCTCTACGCCAATCTGGGCCGCGCCGCCGGTCAGGACGATCCCGACGTGTATGCCGTGATCTGGAACCCCGCCGACTGACATCGGAAGCCCCGCGCGGAACACCGCGCGGGGCTTCCTTCTTCGCCCTTGCAGTTCTGCGCCAAACCCGCAAGGCTCGTCTGCCATGGAAAAGTATGCACTGTGCACACTAATGGTGGGTTTGGGTCTTGCGCCGATTGTGGGCTTGGCCAGTGCCCGCGCCGCGCTCGGCAGACCCGCCGTGCTGTACAACCCGTCTCCCAGCGAACCCCCCGGCCTCTACCGGCTATCCACGTTACCGCCCGCGCCTGGCCGCGTCGTCGCCTTTCACGTTCCGCAAAAGGGCCGCGCCTATGCGAGCACCTACCTGCGCTACGTCATGCGCAATGCCATCCTGAAGGAGATCGCAGCGGGGGAGGGTGCCGTCGTGTGCGACCGCGGCGGGATCGTTTCTATCGACGGCCAGGTGCGTGGCTGGGTCGCGCCAACCGACCGTCACGGCGTTCCCCTGCCGCACTGGACCGGCTGCCAACGCCTGCAGAAGGGGCAGTACTTCGTGCTGTCCAATCGCATCCCCAACAGCTTCGACAGCCGCTACTATGGGCCAGTGTCCCAGAGCGAAGTGATCGGGGTATATCGACCGTTCTGGACGAGCCCATGAACCTCATGACCCTCGCGGCCCTCTGTGCCCTGTCCGCCCATGGCGGCGGGCAGGCCCCACCTCCGGGAACCGATTGCGTTAGCGTCGCGCGCGCCTACGAGGCGCGTCTCGCAGCCGTGACGCCGATGGTTTCACTACCATCGGCGCGCGACGCCATCGCCCGCGTCGCCTATGCCGAAGCGGGCAACCAGGGCGACACGGGCTTGGCCGGTGTCGTCTACACGGTCCTCAACCGGATGATGGACGGAGGCTTCGGCGGCGATGTGACTGCCGTTCTGGACGCGCCTCATCAGTTCGAACCCGTGACGCGCGCAGGCAGTTGGCAACGCCTGCCGCCCCGCAGCGCGGTAGAGCAGGCCCATATCGACACCATCCTCAATCTGGCGCTTGATGGCCGCTTGCCCGACCCGACAAACGGGGCGCGGTTCTTTCAGAACCCAGCCATCGTGGCCGCCCGCGCCGAAGCGGGAACCGCGTCGCCAGACCGGGTCAACTTCGGCGGCCAGGCGCCGGTCGCGGTGCTCAGGGATCACGCCTTTTACACAAGCGGCAATGGCAGCAGCGCGGGCGTTGCGAAGCAACCCTCGCTGTTTGTGCCTGTGCAAACAGCGAGCGACGGCGGGGCGGATGCGGCCAGTGCACCGTCATCCTCACAGCCGTCGAGCTTGTTCGTGCCCTTAAGCCGTTAATGCGTCGGGTCGTCCTTGGGACGCACCCGCGCTGCAGCTCGGGCATCGAACTCTGCCGCTGACGGCAGACCGACCGCCTCTGGTAGCTGGTCAATGTCCAGCGCCAACAAGAGGCGGTCCCGTGGATCGACCACCCGCCGTTTCAAAATCGACGTGACGATTTTGGCAAAATCCGGATCGGTCTTGGCTTCCGCCATGACCGCACCGCCCAGGATGATTTTGCGGCGGGTGTCGGCGCGCCGTGCGGAATAGACGTCGCGGGTACCGGCGCGACTGTCGCGGGCCAAGGCCTGTTCGACGCGACGACGATGGTCGTCGAGTTCCGCCATCAAGGCGGAGACATTTTCGGCGACAGGCTTGGCAGTGTCCGTCACGGTGCTGGTTCCTCGGTCCAACAGCGAGCAAGAGTCTAACATTGAAGACTCCCCCAGCCGCAAGAGCTATGCCGGAACGGCGCACTTATACATTGGCGTTGCCAATGTGTGCGGTCGGCGCGTAGACTCTGCGCCGACGGCCTACATGCTCTTGGCCACGACGGGCCAAGAGCAGCCAAGGGGCAAGCCCCTTAGCGATCCTTTTTCAGGTGATGTATGGCCGATTACCGCTTTTCCGCGCAGATTATTTCCCGCAGTCAGGGGCGGAGTGTGACGGCTGCCGCCGCCTACCGTTCCGCCAATGTCATTGCGGATGCCCGCACGGGCGAGATCCATGATTACACCCGTAAGGGCGGCGTGGAATGGACTGAGATCATGGCGCCACAGAACGCGCCGGCCTGGACCCAGAATCGGGAAAAGCTGTGGAACATGGTGGAGAAGAAGGAAAGCCGCGTGGATTCCCAGCTCGCGCGTGAAGTGCAATTGAGCCTGCCGCACGAGTTGAATTTTGAGCAGCGCCGGAATTTGGTACGGGATTTTGTGAACCGCGAATTTGTCGGCCGCGGCATGATTGCCGACATCGCCATGCACAAACCCGACCGTGGCGGAGACCAGCGGAACTTTCACGTCCACGTTTTGCTGACCACACGGGAAATCGGGCCGGAGGGCTTCGGCAAGAAGAACCGGGCGTGGAACAGTCGCGAAGAATTGACCGCGATGCGGGCGGCTTGGGCGGAAATTCAGAACGCCCATTTGCGCCAGCATTTGGGCCCGCAAGCCCCGCAGGTTTCCCATCTTTCCTACGCCGATCGCGGCGAAGACAAAGCTGCCACCATCCATCTTGGCCCCATCGCCACCGGAATGGAACGCCACGGGATGGAGACGGTGTTGGGCGATTACAACCGTGATGCCGCCCGCCGGAACCAGAGCATCCGCCAGTCGCGCGAGCGGATGGCCGAGATCGAAAATACCCTGGAACGCCGTGCGACTCGTTCCTTCGGCTATGTCGCCAATAAAGCCAAGCTGGAGGCGAAAAAGGCAATCGACGACAAGCGGACGGCGGAAAAATCGCTGCAAGATATTTTGGCGCGCAAGAAGCCTTTGACAGCGGCGACAAGCCCGAAGGCGCTGGAAGCCCAAATTCTGCGGGAGACTCGCGCTGAAATCCGGGCGCTGAAAAAACGGATCGAGGCAACCAGGCGGCAGGGCCGGACCCTGCGCAAAAAAGTCCGTTCCGTCAGCCAATGGGTGACCAATCCCGCCCGCATGATCTGGCTGAAAATTGCCGAATTGCACCAGCGCAACCGTCTCGAGGCCGCGTTACGCATGGCGGAGGCCAAACTGGCCGTCCGGCAGGAATGGCTGCGATCTTATGAGGGCCGAACCTGGATGGATCAGAGCCGCCGCGTCCCGGAATTGCGGACACTTCGGGCGGAGGAACGCAAAGCGCGCCGTCACGTCAGGGCGGCGGAACGGCGCGTCGGCCAGGCGTTGGTTGTTGCCAAGGAGGCGGAGGGTCTCAAATCCATCCTGTACGGAAAGGCTAACGTCCCGTCTGGCGTCGATCTGCCAGAAAATCCCGGTGATAGCAGAAAATATCTCGCCACCATGGCGGCCCGGCTGCAGGCCGCTCAGCAAGCCTTGCCGGAAGATTTGCGCCGCAAGCTGGCGCAGGAACTTTCCAAAGGTCGCAGTCAGTCGCGCTGACCTAGGCCGCCATTGACGAAAAGTATGCGGTCTGCACACTTTTGCCATGCGCTCGCGCCTTGCTCGGCTTGTGGTGATCGGCGCGGGCTTGCTTCTCGGGCTCGCTGGCGCCAGCCAATATATCGCCGCCGCCTTCGGTTACGATCCCCGCCTGGGATGGGAGATCGCCCGGCAAGGCGGGTTTGCACTCTATTGGCCAGTCGCGGGTCTCTATTGGGCCACCACGCCGCTTTATCGCAATGGCCCTGCGATATTCGACCGCGCCGAGTTTGTGTTCGCGGTGGTCTTCGCCCTGGGCATCACCGTCTCTATGTTCGTACGCGGCCATCCGACCGTCGGCGAATTTGGCAAGCGCGCCTGGGGAACCCTGCGCGACGCGCGCAAGGCAGGATTGCTGGGCAATGGCCGGATCGGGGTGGTGGTAGGGAAGTGGCTAAACGGTCGCCACTACCTGACCTATGCGGGGCCAGAACACCACCTAATCACGGGCGCTTCTCGAGCCGGCAAAGGCGTGGGCCATGTGATTCCGACCCTGTTGAGCTGGCCCCATTCCGTCCTCGTCTATGATCCCAAGGAGGAATGCTACGACATCACTGCGGCCTTCCGGCGCAAATTCTCTTACGCCTTCTATGTGAACTTCACCCGCAAGGACTCGGCCTGCTTCAACCCGCTGTTCGAGGTGCGGCGCGGTCCGACCGAGGTTGCAGATGTGCAAAACATTGCCTCCATTCTGGTCGATCCAGGCGGGGTGCACGACACGCTGGATTTCTTCCAGACCTCGGCAAAGGAATTGCTGACCGCCGTGATCCTGCACGTTCTCTACAACAAGCCTTTGGCAGAAAAGACGTTGGCCACTGTGCGCGGCGCGGTCTTGGACTTCTCCAATACCCTCAAGGAAATGGCGGAAACGCGTCATCCGGAATGTCGGTTGATCGCCAGTCGATATCTGGAAATGGAAGGTCGGGTGCGCGACAGCATCCTGGCCACGGCCTCGACTAGTCTGGAACTATATGCCGATCCTATCGTGGCGGAATTAACCTCTCGGTCGGATTTCACCATCGGGGATCTGGTCTGTTCCGACGCGCCGGTCAGCTGCTACCTGCAAACCCCGCCATCGGACGCCACGCGGCTAAAACCATTAACGCGCTTGATCCTGTCCCAGGTGGCGCAATCCTTGATGCGAAATCTCGACACCGACACGGCCGGCCGCCGCAAGCGCCACAAACTGCTTTATCTGATCGACGAGTTTCCCACCTTGGGAAAGCTGGGTTTTTTCACGGCCAGCCTGCGGGCCATGGCCGGATATGGGCTGAAAGCCATGATTATCGTCCAGAGCTTCAAAGACATTGTCGAAGCCTACGGTCAGCACAATACCATCGTCGATAACTGTCATGTGATTGTCGCCTTCGCTACCGCCGACAGCGAGACGGCGCGCAAAATCTCCGACATGACCGGCAGGGCGGTGGAATATCGCCAGAGTCAAAATTTCCACTTCGGCTCCTGGCTCAAAGGCTCGCGCAGCTTTCAGGAAGTCCAGCGCAATGTTTTGGAGCCGGGCGATGTCCGCATGCTGCCTTACCAAGAGCAATTGGTGTTTGTGACGGGGGCCAAACCCTTCCACACCCGCAAGCTGCGCTATTTTGAAGAACCGCTTTATCGCGCCCGCGCCACCGACATTCGCCGCGGCGAACGTGGGCCGAGCCAAGCCAATGGCCCCTATGTGCCTCGCAGAAAAATTCAGCACGACTGGCTGACGATTTAGATACCTTGGAGAACTGTATGCAGAGAAAGCACAGATGGAACTTTGCTTAGCAACACAAAAAGTATGCACGACGCATACAAACGGTTTACAAGCGAAAATAATTCTGTTTAGCCTGCGCATCGAATAGACGAGCGCGCTCTTGGGGGCAGTGCCGTTCCGATGTAGGTCGGGTGGTCCCGCTATGTGTCAGTCGTTCAGAATGTGGTCACAAGCCGCTATCGTGGTGCGTGATTCCGGTGGGAGCTTGCAATGACCTTGCAGGCTCGCCGCAAGACCGAGGCACTCAAATACGCATTGGGCGACTCCATCACACGGGCGCTGGATGATCCGCGCGTCGTGGAAGTGATGGCCAATCCGGACGGAGAAATCTGGACGGATCGGATTGGGGAAGGGCGCAAGCCCACCAATGTTCGGATTTCCAGCGACGATGCTGGGGCCATTCTGCGCCTCCTAGCCGACCATGCCGGCATCGTCGTCAACGAAAACACACCTTTGGTTTCCGCGACTCTGCCAGAAACCGGCGAACGGTTTCAGGGCGTGTTTCCCCCGATCACTCAAGTTCCCTGCTTTGCCATCCGCAAACGTCCGGGGGTGATTTTTACCCTCGCACAGTATGTTGAGATGCAGATCATGACCGCGGAAATCGCAGAAATCCTGCGGTCAGCTCTCAAGGATCGCCTCAATATCCTGGTGATTGGCGGCACCGGTTCCGGCAAGACCACGCTTACCAACGCCCTGCTGGCGGAACCGGCAATCGTCAACGACCGAGTTGTCATCATTGAAGACACGGCCGAACTGCGCTGTGCCGCGCGCGACTCCATCTCCATGTTGACCAAGGTGATCCCGCCCATTGTCACCATGGGCGATTTGGCTCGGGTCACGCTGCGCTTACGCCCCGACCGCATCATCGTAGGCGAAGTCCGCGATGGCGCGATCCTGGAAATGATCAAACTCTGGAACACCGGCCATCCGGGTGGCATCGCCACCCTGCATGCCAATTCGCCCCGGGACGCGTTGTACCGCATCGAAGATTTGGTCGGGGAAGTGACCGAACGCGTACCCCAGCGGCAGATCGGCGCCACCATCAACCTCATTGTCGAAATCCGCCGCGCCCCCGAGACGGCCGCTGGCCGCATTGTCAGCGGTGCCGCCCGCGTGCGCGGGTTCCAAGACGGGAAATATCTCATCGACTGAACTGACCAACCCAAAGGATAGCCATGACGTTCTCGCCCCGCTTTCGGTTTGCCTACTTCCTCGCCGTGACCGCCCTTGTCGCTCCAACCGCAGCATTGGCCGCGGGCACGGGTATGCCCTGGGAGACGCCGCTGCAGAATGTGCTCGACAGCCTGACTGGACCGGTGGCCAAGGCCATCGCAATCATCGCGATTGTCCTGACCGGGCTCGGTTTCGCAATGGGCGAAACAGGCGGCACCATGCGCCGGCTCTGCGGCATTGTTTTTGGCATCGCCATTGCTTTTGCGGCCAGCCAATGGGGAATGACGTTCTTCGGCTTTGCCGGCGGCGCGGGGTTCTGATGGACCCCAACCCGGAAGGCTATGAGATCGATCTCTTCACGTCGCTGACCCAACCCATCTTCTTTGGTGGCGTGCCGCGCGGCTTTGCGATTCTGAATGGCACGATCACGGCTGTAATCGCCCTGCCGTTGGGCCTGCCATTGCTGGGGGTCCCGCTGGGGTTGGCCGCGCAAGCGGTCGCAGCCTGGATGACCCGGCGCGACCCCTATTTCTTTGAAATCTTGCTGCGTCATGTGCGCCAGGCGCCGTACTGGGATTAAGCCATGTTCAATGTCGGGGTTTATTCCAATCGGCGAGGCATCGGCGAATATCAACGCCGCCCCGCGATCCTGTCCGATCTGCTGCCCTGGGCCTTCTTCTTGGGAAGAGGCCTGATCGTAAACAAGGACGGTGCCCTGCAGAAGACTATCGCCTTTCGTGGGCCGGACTTGGCCAGCAGCACCAAGGAGCAGCTGGTTGCCACCAGGGGGCGGGTCAATAACGCGCTACGGCGGCTGGGCTCCAATTGGTGTCTGCACATTGAGGCGCGCCGTCGTCCTGCCCCGCACTATCCCAAATCTAACTTCCCGGACCGCTTCAGTGCGCTGGTCGACGCGGAACGCCGGCAGAACTTCGAACAGCGCCGAGTGCAGGCGTTCGAAAGCGACTACTTCATTACCTTCACCTATTTACCGCCTGCTGAGCGGGTAGGACGGGCGGAAGCGGCAATGATGGAAAATGCCCGTCGCGCCACGGGCGGCCTGTATGCGGCCGAAAGGACGCGCTTTCTCGATACGGTTGAGAACGTGGTGGCCATCCTGGAGGGCTTCATGCCGTTCGTCCAACCGCTCGACGACGACGAAACGCTCACCTATTTGCACGACTGCATCTCTGATCACAGTCACCCGATTGCGACGCCCGATATTCCGTTCGGCCTAGATGCCATCTTGGCGGACGCGCATCTCATCGGCGGCCTCCAGCCCAAACTGGGCCAAATGCATCTGCGCACTATTGGGGTCAATGCCTTCATCGGCCAAACCGTCCCCGGCGTGCTGGACGCACTCAACAATCTGCCCTTCGGATACCGTTGGGTATCGCGGTTCCTGCCCCTCGACAAACAGGATGCGACCAAAAGCTTGACGACGTTGCGCCAGCGTTGGTTCGCCAAGCGCAAGGAAATTTGGACTCTGATCAAAGAAGCGGTCTCCAATTCTGAAAGCCCGCTCGAGGATGCCGATGCCGTGAACAAGGCGGCCGACGCCAACGCGGCCCTGGAGGTTCTGGGGGCCGATCTGGCCTCTTTCGGCTACTTCACGCCGACCGTGACGATCATGGACGAGGACCTTGACCGGTTGGAGTTCAAGCGCCGCGCCGTCCAGCAAGTCCTGGATCAACAGGGTTTGGTTTCGCGCCTGGAAGACACCAACGCCGTGGAGGCCTGGCTGTCCTCCTTGCCAGGCCAGGCGTATGCCAATTGCCGGCGCCCCATCGTCTCATCCGCCAATCTGGTGGACCTGATGCCACTGTCCGCGGTTTGGGCTGGCCCCGCCACGGACACGCACTTGAACGCGCCGCCCTTGATGATGACCCAGACTGCCGGGTCCACGCCGTTTCGTTTCTCTCTGCACCAGGGCGATGTTGGCCACACCATGATTGTCGGCCCGACTGGAGCCGGCAAATCGGTATTGCTCAACTTCATGGCATTGCAATTCCGTCGCTATGAAGGTGCGCAGGTCTATTTTTTCGACAAGGGTAGTTCGGCCCGAGGCGCGACCTATTTCGTGGGGGGCGACTTCTATGCATTGGGGAGCGGCGCGGAGGACGCCACTTTCCAGCCCTTGGCGGAGATCGACGAAGACCGCGACCGCGTCTGGGGCGCGGAATGGATCGCTGGCCTGGTGACTCGCCAGAATGTGGCCCTGACACCCAGTCTCAAGAGAGAAATATGGGACGCGTTGGGCGGGTTAGCCACACGCCCGCGCGAGCAACGCACTATGACCCTGCTGAGGGCGTTCGTGCAGGATGCCAGTATCAAGGCTGCGCTTGAGCCCTTCGCCGGGGCTGGTGCCTATGCCGACATTCTCGATGCGAACGTCACGACCCTCAAGGACGGCTCTTGGCAGGCCTTCGAAATGGAGGCGCTTTACAGCAAGCCGCCCGCGGTGGCGCCGACCCTGGATTATCTCTTCCATCGCCTGGAGAAGCGCTTCGACGGGCGGCCCACGTTGTTGATCCTGGACGAGGCGTGGCTGTTTCTGGACGACCCGCTGTTTGCCGACAAGATCCGCGAATGGCTTAAAACCCTTCGGCGCCGGAATGTTTCGGTGGTGTTTGCCTCCCAAAGCCTGGACGACATCGCGGGCACCAAAATTGCCAGTGCCCTGATCGAAAACTGCCCGACCCGCGTCTTCCTGCCCAATGACCGAGCCGAGGAGCCCAAGACGCGGGCACTGTATGAGAGCTTCGGCCTCAGCCCGCGCCAAATCCAAATCATCGCCCAGGCGATCCCGAAAGCTCAATATTACTATCAAAGCCGCAGCGGCAATCGGCTGTTCGAACTCGGGCTATCGCCAACCGCGCTCGCGATCGTGGGCTCTTCCAGCAAGGAAGACCTCAACACAATGGACACCGTGCTGGCGCAGGGCGGTCGCGACGGCTTCGCCGACGCATTCCTCGCGCGCAAGGGCATCGGCCCAACTTGTCTCAAGGAGATCGACTATGAAGATGCGTAGGTTCTTGCCCCCTTTACTGGCCACGGCCCTTGCGGTTGCAACGACAGGCCCAGCATCGGCGCAGTTCGGGTTCGGTTCGGTCGTGTACGACCCAACCGCTGTCGGGCAGCTCATCACCCAGGTCAATAACCAGATTCAGATGCTGAACAATCTGGTGACCGAGGTACAGCAGGGCCAGGCGATGCTCAACCCGCTGGGCTCCAATATCGTGCCGGGCCTCTCCAGCCTGATGCAGAACACCCAGACTCTCGTCAACAACCTGAACAACATCGGCAGCACTGGGGCCTCGCTCACCAGTGCCTTAAGCGCACAATATCCCACCAACTTCTCCAACCTTTCGAGCGTTAGCGGCATCTTGGCCAAGCTTTCCGCCATGCAGACGCAGACCCGATCAGCGATGGAAAGCTCCATCGCCATGCAGAATCAGATTGCAGGCAATCAGGGTCAGATCTCCAGCGCCATGGGTTCGGCGGTTCAGGCTTCCAACGCCGCGTCCGGCCCGACCGCGGCCCTACAGGCGACCAATCAGATTTTGGCGACGCTGAGCCAGCAGATTTCCGACCTGCAAAGCATCCTGATCGCTCATATGCGCGCCGAGGATTCCGAGCGGATGAATGCGCAGTCGGTTCAGACCTCACTTTCGGCTGCCAATTCCGCCTTCGAGGGCGCTGACACCAGCCGTTCCGGAATCCAAATCACCAATCAGTGAGACTGCAAATGCGCCGCTTCCTGCCTTCAGTCCTTCTTCTGTGCCTCGCGCTATCAGCGTGTGGGAAACCCGATCACGGGTCATCCAACACGGCGGACCCCTGCGCAAGCGCCAAAGGCGCGCCGCCTTATGAGACCGACGCGCAGGCCGTTCAGGCCTGCCGGGACAACAAGAAGTTCAGCGGGCCGGATGTGAGGCGTTCCAACACCCAGATCACCAACCATTGAGGGCGCGATGACCGATCTTTCGATTATCTCGCAGCTTCAAAACGCCTTCGATCAGGCGATTGGCGGTGGATTCGCCAATATCCAGAGTAGTGTGAACTGGCTTTTCGCCACGATTACAATCTTGACCTTGGTGCTGACGGCGTTGCTGACCTGGGTATGGGGCGAGGTGGACACACTGTTGCGCGCCCTGATCCAGCGTATCCTTCTCATCGGCTTCATCGGTTACTTGATCAACAGCTGGCACAGTCTGACCATGATGGTGGTGGACGGTATGACCCAGTTGGGCCTCAAGGCGGGCGGCTCGGCGATGAGTTTCAACACCTTCCTCAATTCGCCCGAGCAAATCGTTTCGGACGGCTTCAATGTCGCCAAGCATGTCTATGACGTCTGCAACAATTGCTCGCTCATCACCAACGCTGGCTGGCTAATCATTTATCTGGTGGCGGTGGCCATGATCCTGCTGGCCATGTTCTGGCTAGCGATCACCGTGTTTGTGACCACATTGGAATTCAAGCTGGTCACTTTGGCGTCAATGATCCTAGTGCCGTTTGCCGTCTGGCAGAAGACGACGTTCCTGTCGGATCGGGCATTGGGTTACGTCTTCAGCGTGGGCGCAAAGCTCCTTGCTCTGGCGTTGGTCGTGACCATTGGCGAGAAGTTTCTCACCAACATGACGGTGAGCGCGACGCCAAGCTTGGAAAATGCGGCCGCGATCGTGCTGGCCTGCTTTACGGTATTGGTCTTGGCATTGTCGGGGGGCTCGCTGGCGAGCGCGCTGGTCAGCGGTGGCCCGCAGCTAGGGGCAGGCGCGGTTGTCGGCGCTGCTGCCGCGACGGCAGCTATGGGCGGCGCTGCTTATCTTGGTGGGCGCGCCGCGCTTGGTGCAGCGGGGAGCTCCTTGCGCCGCTATACGGCAGGCACCCGCGCCGCCGCGCAGAGCGGCCAAAATGGCGGCTCTTTCACCCAGCGGATGGTGGCGGGCTTACGGGGCGCGGCGTTCCCCAGCTCGGTCCCTCCCACGTCCGGTGCCGGCCGTACCGGCCCGAGCAGCGGAGGCGTGCCGCCTTCTCCACCATCCGGTGGCATCGCGGCCAGGACTGCACAAGCCGCGCAGGCCGCCGGCCAAGCCAGCCGTGATAGCGGCGGCGCCAGCTTTGGCCCCACCGACCTGCCCAACGATACGGAGAGCTGACAGCCATGTTTTCGCAACGGCGTTTGGATACGGGCACGTCCATGCCTCAAGAGACGCCATACCTCCGGGCCAAGCAAATCTGGGACAACCGTATCGGCGATGGTTACGCGCATGCACGCAACTGGCGGATCATGGCGTTTTGTATGGCCGGGATCAGCCTGATCTTTGCTGCTGGCTTCGTCTATGAAGCTAGCCGAACCAAAATTGCCGCCTATTATGTGCCGATCAGTGAGATTGGTCGCCCGGGCAAGGTCGTTCTGGCGGGCAATACCTACACGCCTACCAATGCCGCAATCACCTATTTCCTGTCCGATTGGGTACGAACAGCCTTTTCCAAATCGCTGGACCCGATTGTCTTGCGCGAAAACATGATGCGCAGTTTTGCGGTGTTGCGCGGTAAAGCCTTCACCACGATGACCGAATGGGCCAATCAAAACGACCCGATGAAGGATGTTGGACATTCGGCGCGTACCGTCACCGTCGACGCTATCCTCCAGCGCACCGACACGACCTGGGAGGTGGATTGGAGCGAGACCACCTTCACGGACGGCGCACGCTCTCGGGTCGCCCGCTACACCGGCCTGTTCTCAGTCGATGCCACGCCGCCGAGCAACCAGGCCGAACTACTCGCCAACCCGCTCGGACTTCATCTCAACTCCATCACCTGGTCACGCGAAGGAGCCAGCCCATGACCCGCGTTATCGCTTTCGCCGCTGCCGCCCTTGTGTCGACAGGGTGGCTTTCCCAATCAGCGGCCGATCAAGCGCAGCCGACCCAACTGGTGCCGGCGCATCCAACGGTCGAGGCTCCCGCCGTGGTCAAGATTCAGCCTGTTCCGCTCCCGCCCATTCAGCGCAAAGAGGTAGCGGTGCCGGCGTCTCTGACACGTCCAGACACGTCCGGCAGACTGGCGCCGCCGCCCCCTGCGGTGTCCGTGCGCAACGCAGAATCGGCGCGGGTGCGCGCTACCCAGATCGCGTCATCGGCGGCCTATATCAATGCCGTGGCGGTCTACGATTATGTCCCCGGCCAAGTGTATCAGGTCTACAGCTCGCCAGACTATGTCACGACGATCACGCTAAAGCCTGGCGAAAAGCTGATCTCCAAGGTGGCCGGCGATACCACCCGCTGGGTCATCGGCGACACCATTACTGGCGACAACGCCAATCCGACCGTGCTGGTGGTGTTGAAGCCTGTTCGCGCCAACTTGCGGACGAACTTGATGCTGTCCACCAACCAGCGTGTCTACCAGATCGACCTGATCGCTCTTTCGGGCGATCAGTACCAAAATGGCGTATCCTGGAATTATCCGCAGGACGACATCCGCGACGCCTTGGCCAAGGCCAACGCGATCAACGCGCAGGCGAAACAAACGGAATTGACCGGCGTGGCGATTGAGAATTTGAACGACAATTACAGCATTGATACCAAGCAGGGCAAAAAACCGGACTGGATGCCCAAGCAGGTTTTCGACGATGGCGCGAAAACCTATATCGATTTTCCGGACAATCTTGGGACCACCAGCGCACCGCCGCTCTTCATTATCGGGAGCGACAACGCGGCAGACCTGGTGAATTACCGGGTCAAGGGGCACTTCTACATTGTGGATCGACTGTTTGACCGTGCGCAGTTGCGCGTCGGCAAGGACCCACAGACCATTGTCGAGATCAAGCGCCTACCGAGCGGCGTCAAGGCTGCCAGCGGTCCCTTTGCGTTCCTGGAGCGATAGGCCATGGCCAATGTTGATCCCCATGCGCCCCTCCCGCCACCGGGTGACCCGCTGGGTGTGCTGCTGCCGGCCGCGACGCGGTTTCGGCGCAAGCTGGTTTGGGGTTTGCTGATCGGCTCCGGCACGGTCCTGGCTGGCGTGTTTGCCTATGGCTTCCTGCACAACAATGGCAGTCTGATCGCCAAGCGCAGCGACGCGGAAATCGCGGCGAATCAGAAGCCGCAGAAGCCCGACCTTGCCGCGTTTCCGCAGGACTACAGCCAGATCAAGCCTGTCCAGACGCAGCAGATGGCATTACCAGCGACGCAGCCCGTGACACAAACACAACCGAACGTGGCGGCGCCGGGGAGGGGCACTAGGCAACCGACCGAGCAGCAGCGCGCCCGCGCGTCCAACGTCTTCTTTCCGCAATCACCCAGCAATCCCCAGCAAATGGCCGCAGCCAGCGCGACTGTGGCCCCGCCATTGCCTGAGGCGCAGGCTACGAGCCTCTATGGCACCCAGCCTCTACCGGCCGAGGCGACGGGCGGCTTGGCGGCCCAGAAGAATGCATTCGTGGCCAACGCAGGCACGAGGCGTGATTATGTCTCCAAACCTGTTCAATCGCCTTTGTCGCCTTTTGAGATCAAAGCGGGGACGATAATTCCGGCGTCCCTCATCACGGGGATCAACTCGGACCTGCCGGGAGAGATAATTGCACAAGTGTCCGAAAACGTCTTCGACACGGCGACCGGGCGGTACCTGCTGGTGCCGCAGGGCAGCCGCCTGGTGGGAAAGTATGATTCGCTGATTTCTTACGGCCAGAATCGTGCCCTTGTCGTCTGGAATCGGCTGATATTGCCCAATGGCGACAGCATCGATCTGGAGGCCATGCCAGGTGCCGACGAAACTGGCGCGGCCGGACTGGAGGACCAAACCGACCATCATCACTGGGCGTTCGCCGGGGCCTTGGCGGTCTCAACTTTACTCTCACTGGGACCCTCGATTGCCCAGTCAGCCGCCCAAAGCGGGCAAACTGGTTCCAACACCAATATCTACGCCTCCCCGGCCTCGGCGCTCGGCAGCAATACAAGCCAAATCGGCGAATCCCTGCTAAACAGGGAACTGAATCGACCCAATACCATCACGGTCCGACCGGGATGGCCCTTAAACGTCCTCATCAACCGCGACTTGGTTATGAGGAGTTACACCCATGGATGACCACAAAATCCATTGGGGTAGAAGGAGCCGTAAGTGCCGAAACGAAAGATGGCGTCCGCGCCATCTGGGACCGACACCCTTACCCTGGGGCTCAATCCAACCCTGCGCGATAGCCTCAAATTGCTATCGGCGAGCCGTAAAGCCGCGCGCAAAGCGGGCAAGCCTGTATTTATCCAGGGCATGGTGGACGAGGCGATCCTCAACCTGGCTAAGATGCTCAAGGATAAAGAGCAAGTTGCATTTATCCCGGTACCCAGATCGAGCGAAGGCCGCACCTGCCTACGTGTCAGTGTACGTGCTCACCGTGTCGCCATTCAGGCTTCCGAGACTGCTGATGTGAAACTGGCGGACTTTATCCGCACTGCCCTCAGCATCTATCTTCGGATCCACGCCCATGAAATCGACCAGGAAACTAAGGCTGCCGGCCATCGAAGCCGAAAATCGGCAAGAGGGAAAGTATAGCCTTACACTCGATCCCTATCTCAATCTGGAACTTCAGCAGTATCTGGATGCGTACAAGGCGCAGTTTCCGGAGAAGAAGGCCCCCAAACCGGAAGATCTGATTGTCGCCATCATCCGCCAGCATCTAGCCGCCGACACCGACTTCGGCCGCTACAAGAGATCTCTCAAGCAAACCCCTGATAAGTTGCCCACCTCTTCCTAGCTCCTTCGACTGTCGGTCTCAGGATTCCAAATTATGGCAAAAAGGCCTGGATCATTCTGACCGGCCGCCGGCCCCAAATTGGCACTGAGTTGCTTGGGCCCAAATTCTGGGATCGATAAAGTAAGCGCGATGTAGGACGCTTGGCTACTTTGCCCCATGCGTCTGCGGGCGGTGCCGATCTCCACGTCATTCGAGGCGTAAATCCGGAAGTCCGGCTGCCGATCATTTGTCTTATCTGGGTTGGGACGGATTTCTATAGATGAGCAGATTGTCAGTGTCTTGAGCTCCCCCTTATAGGAACCGTCGGTCTGCTTCCTAACAAAGCCTATGGCAACCATAACTACTCCTTACAAATGCTGCTCGCGCGATCAATTTACGAATGATGTATGCATATCGCCTACAAACTGTTGTCGCGTTCATCCTTGGATGCATTGATCTGACGTTCAGACGTGTATGATTCAAGATGCTGCGCAACTACAATTTCAAGAAATGATTTTCGCATGACGGTTGCTCATTGAGCCGCCGATTCCGGCGTTTTTCTGCTGCACGTTTTCGCCGGTAGTCGCGGAGGGGCTTAAGGGATTTAAATACTAAGGTTGATCAACGGGGCCTGGAGTGTATCTAGGCCACCGCACTCTGTATTGGGGCTATCAGGTGCACCGGAAAAAGATTGTTCTTGGAATTGTTCTGACGCTAGCTGCACTTCCCCTTCACCCATCTGTTACGGTCGCCGGCCCGCGAATCCGCGTTCTGATCCTCGACGGAGCGAACGGCCCATATCACAAATGGAAAGCCGTCACTCCTGTCCTGGCCAAAGAACTCGATGAGACAGGGAGATTTGACGTCACGGTCATTACAGGCCCGTCCGCCAATGGAGACTTCGGCAGCTTCATGCCGAACTGGGGCAAATACCAAGTTGTTGTCATGAATTATTGCCTTACAAGCATTCCGCACTGCGGCGCACCGGCGCGATGGCCGGATACACTAAGAACCTCCTTCGAAGATTATGTAAAAAACGGAGGCGGGGTGGTAATCTTTCATGGAGCTGACAATGCTTTTGCTGATTGGCCTGCATATAACGAAATGATCGGAGTGGGTGGCTTTGGCGGTCAGGACCAATCCTCTCCGCATTGGTATTACCAAGACGGGAAGCTGACTAAAGACGATAGCCCGGGGAAGGCAGGAAGCCACGGCCAACGTGAGCCTTTTCGCGTCACGGCACGCCACCCCGAGCATCCCATTATGAGAGGGCTTCCGAAAGTGTGGATGCACCAAGCGGATGAACTTTACGCCGACCTGCGCGGACCCGGAAAAAATATGACCATTCTCGCAACGGCGTATTCGGACCCAGCCAATAGGGGTACCGGGTTAGATGAACCATGCCTCATGGCTCTAACCTACGGCAAAGGGCGAATATTTCATACAACGTTTGGCCACGATGTTATGGCGCAAAGTTCAATCGACGGCATTGTCACGTTTCAGCGAGGCGTGGAATGGGCAGCCACGGGAAGGGTTACGCAGAGGGCGCCCTCCACCTTTCCAACCGCGAACATCGTTAGCTATCGGGCAGATATTGGGGCGATGGACCCGAACTACTCAAAGGGCATGGACCCATTGGATTCTGATGTGGGGATTGGTGGCAAGACCGCACCCGCCGGCACCAATGGAGTGGGTGACGATAAACGGGGCGGCGCCGCTCAACGTTAAGAAGGCCACATCATGTCCACGCCAAAGCGCGTCTGGGTAGCAGCATGCTTTGATACCAAGGGTGATGAAGCCGAATACGTGTGCGGTCTGCTAGAAGATGCCGGACTCTCCGTCGGGCTCGTTGACGTGTCGACTTCAGGTGACTACCTCGCGCCTTCCCACCCCCGCTCCGCGAACCGTATCCAGATATCTCCCGCCGATATCATCAAATTCCATCCCGAAGGAGTAACAGAGCTATTCAAGGCTGATCGAGGAACCGCAATTGTAGAAATGAGTGCCGCCTTCGAAGCGTTCGTTAGAAGCCGCACTGATATCGACGCAATGATTGGCATGGGGGGGTCCGGTGGAACGGCACTAATCACCCGCGCTATGCGCGCGATGCCGATAGGGGTTCCGAAAGTGATGGTTTCAACCATGGCGTCGGGAAATACAGCCCCATATGTGGGCGCTTCCGACATCGCAATGGTCTATTCGATCACTGACATAGCGGGCTTGAACCGTATCTCTCGTCAGGTATTGGGCAACGCTGCTCATGCGATCTCCGGAATGGTCCTAAACCCGATCTTCCCATCGAAGGCAGAAAGGCAAGCAGTTGGCCTTACGATGTTTGGTGTGACCACTCCTTGTGTTCAACAAATCTCGCGCCTGCTGGCGAAGAGGTTCGACTGCCTTGTGTTTCACGCCACTGGTACTGGCGGGCAATCTATGGAAAAGCTCTTAGCGGAAGGGCTCTTATCAGGTTTATTGGATATCACCACGACCGAGGTGAGCGATTTTTTGTTCGGAGGGGTTCTGGCTTGCACAGATGATAGGTTCGGCGCCGTGGCCCGCACTCGCGCGCCGTATGTAGGCTCCTGCGGGGCGCTCGACATGGTCAATTTTGGCGCACCGGAAACGGTACCAGAGCGTTATCGCGGACGCAGATTTTATCCCCACAATCCCCAGGTCACGCTAATGCGAACGACGGTGGAGGAAAATTCTCGCCAGGCAAAATGGATTGCTGCCCGACTCAATCAGTGTGACGGGGAAGTGCGATTTCTACTCCCTATGGGCGGGGTCTCCGCGCTAGACGCCCCTGATCAGCCTTTCTGGGATCGCGAAGCCGATGAAGCGCTCTTTGAAACGATTACCGCCGAATTCCATCAAACCAGCCGCAGGAAGTTGCTGCATCTTCCGTATCACATCAATGATCCCCAATTTTCGGAAATTGCTGTTGAACAATTTATGGCTATTTCTCGCTGAAGACCTTTCATCAAGGAGACTCAATGCCTCGTATATTGCGCGGTGAATTGCTGAAGAAATACTCCGAAATGGTCCGGCAGCGTCGTCCTATCATCGGCGGAGGGGCTGGAACCGGGTTATCCGCGAAATGCGAGGAAGCCGGTGGGATCGACCTGATCGTCATTTATAATTCCGGCCGTTACCGCATGGCCGGTAGAGGGTCGTTGGCTGGTTTGCTGGCGTATGGCAACGCTAATGACATCGTGATGGATATGGCCAAAGAGGTCCTGCCGGTCGTCAAAGGGACTCCTGTGCTCGCCGGAGTTAACGGCACTGATCCGTTTTGCAATTTTGATTCCCTGCTCAATGAAATGGCGGCGATCGGATTCTCAGGAGTGCAGAATTTCCCAACCGTTGGGCTTATTGACGGCAGCTTCCGGCAAAATCTTGAGGAGACCGGAATGAGCTATGGGATGGAGGTCGAGATGATCCGTTTGGCTCATGAAAAGGACCTTCTCACCACGCCATATGTATTTGACGCCCGGCAGGCGGCCATGATGGCGAGGGCCGGTGCCGATATCCTGGTGGCCCATATGGGGTTGACCACTGGCGGCGCGATTGGAGCGGAAACGGCGCTGACACTCGATGATTGCGTAGAAAGAATTGATGCCATCGCGACAGCTGCACTCGATATCCGTCCCGACATAATTGTGTTATGCCACGGGGGACCGATCGCTCAACCCCCCGATGCCGCATTCATCCTAAGAAAAGCCCGCCATTGCCATGGATTCTACGGAGCAAGTTCCATGGAGCGGTTGCCCACGGAGAAAGCGATCAGGGGCCAAACCGAGGATTTCAAGCGGATCACGTTCTGAGCACCGTTCAAGCTTTATTCAACTGGCTTGTAAAGGCGCTCGTCATAGAGGTCGATCCGGCCACCGGGAACCTCGCTCCCCTTGCGGAACTCCCGCGTAAAGCCCGCAGCTTCGGAAGCTTCGAATGCCTTGGCATTTTGCCAAATTCCGACGATGGTGTAGTGGTGTCCGCGCCATTGATAGGCATCGTATCGAAGGGTTTCGTTTGCCTTCTGGGCACCTTCGGCGAGAGACTTGACCAATGGCTCAGCTTCGCTGGTGAATGGCGGCCAAAAATCCATATGTTCGACCATATATATTGAGTCGCGGCCGGGCGTGCCTCGTACCGGTTTAGTAGCGTACGACCGGAACGGCGCCATCTGAAGGGGTGGCGCGATTGCATCAGACTTGATCGCGGCCAGGAATTTGGTAGTCGCCTCTGCCTTTGAGTGTGCCTCGAAGTCGGAATTGTCTCTCCAACCCTCAAAGACAACAAACCGATCGGGGCGTGACGTCTCCTGCAAGACCGCGAACTCAACGTTTCCTTTTTCATCCCGGCTCTTGTTGCCGAAGTCCTTCAGAATGTGCGCGCCATGGGCAATCGATTGTGGCGCTAGGTCGAAATATGTCACGGCATACACGACATTCTTGGATGATTGCGCCTCCACACTACTGGCCCATGATAGTGCCATCAAAAGGGCACCAGCCACAGCCGCCCTGCTTCGTGCGGTGCGACTGCGGAAAATGTCTTCGTGGCGCTTCTGAATGAGTTGCATTTTCTTGTACTCTTCATGGTTACGGATATGGAAGCTCAGTTGACCGCGACGTACAAACGTTGGTCGTAGGGCGAACCAAGAACGGGTGCGACTTGCTCTCGAAAAGCACGCTCGTCCTCAGAATTTTCATAATCATCGAACGCCTTGCGGCTACGCCAACTGGCAAAAAGAGTCATATAATTCCAGGGCGTGCTGACGCCGCTGGAGACTTCGTAACGGAGATTGCCATCGGCCCCTCTGGCTGCCGCGGCCATGTTCTTGGAGATCGCGAAGAACTCACGGAGCTTGGCGGGAAACACGTCGAGATGCACCATCATGTACAGTGCCCCGGAGGATTCCGGCCGAGGAGTTCCGAGTGAAACTTCGTAGTACGCGCGACGGTCACACGTGGCGTTGGAAATCGTGCGCAAGGTAAGACAAAACCTCACTGTCTGAGCAGCTTTCTGGTTGCCGTCATATGCTGATCGATCCCGCCATTGCTCATAAACGATAAAGCGGTTTGGCCATCCAACCTGTTGCAGAACTTTTACGCTCTGGATTCCGGTCTGCTTATGAACCGCAGCCTGATAGGCTTTGAGCATCGCTATTCCCTGCCCCAAGTGGCTGGGTGCGACGTCAATGCTCATTACGCCGAAAATCGCGTCGCCTGCCGGCTCTGGAGGCGGTGCGGGCATGTCCTGTGCATCTGAGGGGTAGGCAAACAACAGCTGGATGCAGAGGATTAGAGAGCCGGCGAGAACCAACCTGTTACCGAGCATTTTCCGACATCCTTTGTACTAACGGCAGTCCCACAGCCTACTTGAACAGGCCCTGTCCCGGCTCCGGCATTTTTTCGATATAGGTTTTCGCCGGTAGGCAACTTTTCCATGATCCCATACTCGTCTCAGCTGCACTTCCATTACTTGGCTCAAGCGCGTCGCCGGTTGCTGCGCTTGCGAAGCCTTCGAGAAAATCTTCGGACTATCGGCCAGAACAAGAGAAAGGAATTCCATGACGAAAACGAGATATATTGGGGTTGCGCTGTTTCTGTCCGTTTCGATCGCGCAGGCGCGAGCTGAACTTCCGACCCCGACTATCGCCGCTTCCCCGTCTGCGGATGAGCTTAGACAGCCCCAACCACTGCGCGCGCGGGGAATTCCCGCAGCACTGGCGGTAGAAGCGGCACTAGAAGCTAACGCGGTCTGCTTACAAAATACCTATAAGACGACGGCAATGATTACTGACTCCGCCGGCGTGCCGATCGTGATGATTTCGAACGACGGGGCGGCTGCGATTACCCAGCGTGTGGCGATGGGGAAGATCCAGGCAGTGCTAAAATATCGAATGACGAGCGGCGAAATTGCCGAGAGAGCGAAGACCGACGCGGCTTTAGGCGCAGAAATCAAGGCCAATCCGATGATTGACACTGCGCGACAAGGTGCGCTTCCCATTAAGGTGGGGAATGATATCGTCGGAGCCATCGCAGTTTCCGGCGCTCCTGGAGGCGACAAAGATGAAGTGTGCGCCCGCGCTGGTCTGACCAAAATTCAGAAGCGCCTGTTCTAAGGTCCACAAGAGGTTATATCTCTATGGTTACCGATTATCCCCGTGGCAGCAGAGCGATTACTAAGCCTGCACAGTCGCCTCAGCACCTAGCAGTGTCCCCTTTTTCCGGAGAATTCATGATGAAGCGCCGAAAGTTTTTGACATTAGGAACATTGCTTCCCGTCGCTGCAGTTGGCGGCTCAAATGATGTTTTAGCCCAGCGTGCCGGAAGCAATGCTTGCCTTCCCTCGGTGATACCCGTTCGAAAATCGAGCTCTGTTGAGATCGCATATAAGTCGCCGCACGGTTTTCCGAATGGGCTGGCGCAGGGACCGAACGACGGGGAGCTGTGGGTTCAGGACCGCGGCTTGGGGAGACAAGTTTCACTCATCCGCGCGGTTGACGGTAGCCTCATACGAGAGATCAAAGCTGACGCAATCGGGCCGAGTGGCGTGACGATGGATGACGACGGGATGATGTGGACCTCGGATACTCATGGGGTCATGTTGGTCGCGTTTGATGCGAACGACGGGCACACAATCGCAAAGTATTTCGTACCGGGTGCTTGCCGTATGTATGAGAAGGTCGGTGATGCCCCGCGTCGGGATAGTCCGCTACCTCTGGCATATCCGAACGAATCGCGCGCGATGAGCGATAATCTGCCGCACAACGAATTCAACGATACGGGGTCAGGGCTTGGGCCAGGAAGAGTGCCCCTTCAGACTGACCACTTCTGGAGTAGTACCGGGCCCACTGGGATCATTTCGAAGGGCGATTTATTGATTTATTCGTGCCTGTCAGCCAGGGCGATATTCACTGTGCATAAAAATTCCTGGCAGGTGCAGGACGTCTGGCCAACACCCGGAAACCGACCACTTGGCCTATGCTGGGCGGATAAGTCCAAAACCAGCTTTTGGAGTGCCGATGCCAACCTTCAGACGCTGTACCGGTTCGACGCCTCTACTGGCGTAATCCATGAAGCGATTTCGCTTCCGCTTGATGGTCCTCTTATTCACGGTTGCCAGATCGTTGGTGAGCACATGTATTTTACCGATGACAAGGGTTGGATTTGCCGTTTCAAGGTTTAGGCCGCCGGAGTGGTGAGAGAACATTCCACCGTCGCCCGATCAGGTCTCCGGCCTATTGGTACGACAGCACCTTCCCTGGATGATGTCATTGCGACCATCTTCGTTTGCGGGCTGAGCGAACGCGGCGATAAGCTCAACCACGTCCGCTGAAGGAGTACGGCTGCGGAAGCGCAAAGCCGATCTCATTGGGGAACGACACCATTGACGGCGCTCGCTGGCCGGATGGCCACGCAAATGCCGAAGACGATGATGACCGACTTTGGCTGAACTGTAATTTGCGAAAAAAAGGGCGCTGGTACGTTGGTACCAGCGCCAGGGGGAGGGGCAATCACGCGACGCCGGTCGACTATGCGGGTCCAGGGGGAAAACACATGGTTACGATCGGATCATCATTCGATAAGCGGATCGGTCGCCAGTTCGCGCAACTGTCGCGAATATAAATCCCAATGACCTAGTCTTTCGCAAGCCTCAGGTTCCGGCGAAATGCGGACTCTGGCAAATCGCCGGATGCAAACTCAGACGTTCGGGACGAACAATCGTTTGCACCGTCCGGGGCTAACTCGTCCAAGAGCTTGACGACTAAGGATCAAGCTCGAGCATAAAAAAGATTTAGGAGGAATTCAGTGAAAGCAAAATACCTACTCGGCGCCATATCTCTCCTCGCTTTGTCGGCATCGGCCTCCGCACAATTCTTGGCCAAGGGGCCCGTGGAGGTCACTTCGCCTACTATGCCGGGACAGTATTGGGCAGCGAAGCCCATCGTTTTGAGGCCCTATGATGCGCCCAATAAGCCTCATTGGAGGCTTTCTGAAGTGCTGGCGATGCACACGGGGCAGGCAAAATGGATCCAGCCGATAGTGCGCAATAAAGATTTGGAAGGGGATTACATCTCGATGGGCTCGGGAGAGCGCACCAAAATGAAGATGTATCCTGACGATCGCGTCGTTTTCATCGTGTGGGAAGGCACAATCAAGGTCTCGATCGACGGCTATGAGCCCTTTACCGCAACCAAGGGATTCATGGTCAACGTACCTTTCCGCCACATGTTTACGCTGGAGAATGTCGGACAGACGCCGGCATTACGGTTTGAAGTTCGCGAAGCGGGGTCGATCCCGATCTATCCCGCGGATGTCACGCCGGATCCCGTGGAGGGGATGAAGTATCTCAAAGTTAAGGAGCAGCCAGGCCCGGCAAAAGAGAAAGAGTCAAATCCGATTTATTTCGACTACATGAAAGAGTTTTACGGCACGGATAAGCCTTACGGCAGCAAATTTGTGACCGATGACCACTTCCTCTGCAATATTTTGCGGGGCAAAGCAGAGCCGGTTCCGCCCGAGAGCAATAAGGGACACTTCCATAGTGGCTGGACCGAGTTTTGGTTCGTCATGGAGGGTCACATCGGGATGAAGCTCGAGGGCGAGAATTATTTCGTGACGGATCCAGGCGACATCATTATCGCCGATCAAGGGCGGTTCCACCGCCTAGGTAATGATCCTTCGGCACCCTGGTCCACTCGGATTCCTTTTGATGCCCGCTCGCAAGTTTTGCACAATTTCGAGGCGCCAACCGACTAGGATTCGTAAGGCCGCGGACTTTTCGCCATCGGGCGCGGGTTGGAGCAGGCCTGCGCCCGAGAGTCTTTTGGGGTAACGCCTCGGCCTGCTCCCAAAGCAGTCTTGGGCAGGGCAATGATGATTTCGCGCTCACCGCGCGTGCATCACCACCAAAGAAAACGTCTCTGCAGGAAGTTTAGGTCGGCTTCTTTTGCAGCCGAATTTCGTGGTCGGTACCGGTCGTTGCCTCGACCGGAAAATAGGACGTTATCGCGCTGACGAAAGACGTGACATCGCCGGCATTGAAAACACCGCTGACCGGAATTGTTGCAGCTGATTGATCAACCACAATTGGGTTCTCTGTGTAGCGATTTACCTGCGCGACTGCATCACCGAGCGGTTCGCCGCGGAATACCAAATGGCCTGCCTCCCATGCGGTTGCCGCGTCGAGATTTGCAGCCTTCACAACCGGCGCAGTGCCTTCCTGAGCGGCAATCTGCTCACCGGCAGACAATGTGACGGCCGAAATACGTCCATGGTCGGCAGACAGAAAACTGTCTTGCATGCGCCTTCTTACAGAAACGCGCCCCTGGATCAGTGTCACGACGACTTTTGGACCCAGGCGCTCAACATTGAATGAGGTTCCGACAGCGACAACGGTTTCGTCTCCGGCCGTGACTGTGAAGGGGCGGGTGACATCATGCGCGACATCGAAGCGCGCTCTGCCTTTTCTCAAGGTGATTTCGCGATCCTTGCCGGAATAATTCGCATTTAGCTCGGTGTCAGAATCGAGGGATATACGGGAGCCGTCGGAAAGGGCCACAACGCGCCGCTCACCAGACTCCGTTCGGAAGGTTTGGCCTGAAAAGACATTCTGATAGAGAAATCCTCCTCCAGCCACTGCCATCACGAGGAAGCCCGCTGCGATCAGACCGACGCGGCGATAGGGGTGTCGATAAGTGCGTCCTTCTTTAAGGCTCTTCAGCGCCTGCTGACGCATATCGAGAATGCGGTGGCTGGCTGAAAAGTGTTGAAGTGCCGCTTGGGTGTCTTGTACGGCTTGAAATGCGCGCTCATGCGCCGCATCGCTTACCCAGCGCTGAAATTCAGCGGAGAGCTCAAGCGCGGGCTCGGACCGGAGCCTTTCCCACCATTCAGCGGCGGCATGCAGCCGCGCTTGGTCGTTAGGGGATAGGGTTTCAGGAGTATTCATGATTTGAATGCTCGTGCTGCGAGATATTCAACTGCTTTGATAATGTGCTTCTCGACCGCGCTAATCGAAATCCCGAAAGAATTGGCAATTTCCCGGTGTGGGATATGCTCAACACGCGAAAGTAAGAAAATATCCCTGGTCCGGACGCTCATTTGGTTCAGGGATTCCTCAAGGCCGCGTAGAGCGTCCTTAGCTATTAGAACGCGCTCGGGCGTCTTTTCCTCAACAAGCGCAGGCGGAGTTTCAGAGATATTCGGTGCGTCACTAGCGTCGAGCAGTGCCACATGGGCATGCCCGTGCCGGACGAGTTGGCTTCGTTTCCAATCCCTCAGTACCGAACTCGCAATTGTAAAAACATAAGCCTCGATGCTGGTGCCGCCGTGACGATCCGGGTTTCGGATGAGCCTCACAAAAACTTCTTGGGTGAGATCCTCGGCATCAGCCAAGCTCTTCGTGCGCCGGACGAAAAACGACCGGAGCGGCCCGCGGAAGCGCCTGTCCAGCGTCCCCCAGGAGTCTGAGGTCGCTTGCTGCTCTTCTTGGCTAGCCATAGCCCAAAGTACTGTGGCGGCAATGTCACGGCAACGGACGGATGGCCGGATATTTTTCGTCGTGGAGATGAGGATTTTCCCGCACGTCACGTTTTAATATCCCTGCCTTCGGCTTGGCTCTCGGATGCCCGCACCATGGTTGCGTTGCGGGAACTCCTTGGGGCGCCATTCAGATCTGGCTACCCACCTGGAGCAGCTCCGATCGCCGGCTGAATCCGCCGCCGCGGGGACCTGTGAATGGGTGCGCCCGATTGATACCGTTATCTCTGCTTCTACGAAACGTCGCGCTGACCCCAGGGCTCCGTCTTTCAGATATCTTAGACCGGGTGGGCAACTTTTTTTCACTAGGCCGATGCGGTTTTGAATCGGAAGACCGTTCTAACGTTTAGAGCCGCTTGAGCTTTATAGAAGCCGTTAGAGCTTCAAAAAGAGGGGAGTGAATGAAGTATGCGGTGCGCGGCACGCTGCTGACAACTTCGGCGGTTGGGGCAATGTGCCTTGTGCTGTGCAGGCCAGCCGCTGGAGCCGAGCCAAACTATCAATTCGATATACCGCCTGAACCGCTGGGTAAGGCGTTGACTGATTTCTCGCGAATCACGTCCCAGCAATTTGTGTTTTCGGAGGACGTCACGGCCGGGAAGCAGGCGGCGGGCGTTTCGGGAAAGTATGACGCAGCTACAGCCCTCGATGCATTGCTCGCAAATACTGGCCTTGTCGCCCGAAGCAATGGCGCGGGCGTGATCATGATCCAAAAAAAAGTCATCCAACCCAGCTCGATTGATCAACCAGACTCTCTCGCACCGTCAGAAACCAATTTCGCTATCGAGCAAGTGATCGTATCGGCCTCTCGCATCTCTATTCAGGGATATGAAGCGCCGACGCCAGTGACCGCTATTACATCACAGCAGCTCCGGCGCGACGCGATGCTTAATATTGGCGACGAAATTCGCCGGTTGCCATCCGCAGGCCAGTCGGCATCGCCCAACAATGGTGTGAACTCGAGCCGCGGTGCAGAGGGTGACGCGGGTCTCGACATTGTCAATCTCCGAAATCTCGGCACAGTTCGTACTTTGGTGTTGTTCGACGGACAGCGCGTTGTCAGCTCAAATCCCAATGGGAACGGGGCGCCGCAGATCGGGGGCGTTGATTTGAGCACGCTACCGAGCTCCGTCATCGAACGGGTCGATGTCGTTACTGGCGGCGCTTCGGCGGCCTGGGGCTCGGATGCGGTCGCTGGCGTCGTCAATCTTGTTATCAACAAGACGTTTAGCGGTATCAAAGGCGGTGTGGCCTACGGTAACACTACCGCGCTCGATCGCGCCACATTCAAGGGTGAATTGCTGCTCGGTACTGATTTCGCCGGCAACCGCGGCCATACAGAATTCGCAGGAACATATACGCTCAGTCCCGACACTGTTTTCGGGTTTCAGCGTCCTTGGTACCAGCTGCAGGCTTTGTTTCCCAACTCCGCGCTCGGCCTCACTGGCGGCCCAGCGTTCGTCCATGTCAGCAACATCGGCAGCGCATCACAGACCCAAGGCGGCCTTATCGTCTCTAATCCAGCGGGAACGGTGGCCGGCAGCGCCAATGCTTTGCGTGGAATCCAGTTTGTGGGTGCTAGCGCGCAGGCAACACCTTTCAGCTTCGGCGTTCAATCTGGGAGTATATGCACTCAGTGCTCGGGTAACTTCTTCACCAACACCGCAAACTTGGAGCTTTTGGCGGTGCCTTATCACAACCTGACGCTCTTCAACTATACGAGCTATAGGCTCACCGGTGACATAACGGCGTCCGTTCAGTTGAACTACGGCCAAAACGCCGAGACCAATGTGGCGAATGGCGCGCGCCAGGGAAATATTATCGTCTACAGCGATAATGCCTACATTCCGGCGTCCGTCGCGAATGGGATGGCGAGGCTAGGGGTCAACCAGTTCACGCTTGGGACAAGTGTGACGAACAACCGTGATCCGCACAACGTTCGTCTCTCAAACTATGCCGATACGGTTGGGCAGAACATCATCCAGAATTATCGCCAACTGATGCGCGGCGTGTTCACGCTGAATGGCACTTTTGGATCGCTTGGCCAGGATTGGTCGTGGAATGCTTACGCGCAACACAGTGGTGCCCGTGAGCGGCAATATGCTCCCTACAACACCTACGGCCAGAATTGGGCCAACGCCACGGACCCGGTCAGGGTGTCCGCGGCAGGTCCAGATTCACTTGGTGGCGGTAACGCGGTGTTGGCTGCCCAGGTCGCGTCGACCTTGGCAGCGAATAACATTCCCGTGCCGGGTGTAGGCAGCATCGCCTGTCGATCGACTCTCACGGCAACGCAATACGGCATCACCAAGGACGCGTCGGGCCGAAATATCATCGCACCGGGTGGATTAGGTGGCGCTTGTGTGCCCCTCGATGTGTTTGGTGAAGGCGTAGCGTCGCAAGCCGCAATCAACTATGTCCAACCGGGTCGCCACAATAAAGCGGTCGAAGACCAGTCTCTCTATTTGATGAACCAAGCTGTATTTGCGGTCTCGGTTCAAGGCACCCTGCCTTGGGGATTCGATGCCGGTAAGGTGGCTGTCGCCACTGGCTTCGAGCATCGCTTCGAGCAGCAGCGCGACATCCGCGATCCATTGCAGCTCGGTGCTGTGAGCGCCTTCGGCGGCGCCAATTTCGCACAATTTGCCGGCGAGTATAGTGTCGACGAGGGTTTCCTCGAGGTCGATGTACCCGTTCTCAAGAACCAGGTGGTTGACTCATTCAATATTAGTGCGGCGGGCCGGCTAACCAATTATTCGACAAGCGGACTGGTCGAGACGTGGAAGCTTGGCGCCGCCAGTCAGATAAACGATGACATGAAGGTACGCACGACCCTGTCATCAGATATTCGTGCGCCCGGCATTGCCGAGCTCTTCGCGGCTCCCCAATTCGGGACCGCGTTACAGCAGTATCCGTTCGGAGGTCCAAGCTACAGGATAAATATCTCGACCCAGGGCAACATGCAGCTGGTTCCTGAGCAAGCAACGACCATCTCTGGTGGAATTGTCCTGACCCCACATTGGATTGAGAACCTGACCCTCTCGGCCGACTTCTATTCGATCTCAATTCATAAGGCGATCTACAGCACCGGCCAGGCGCAAATTGTCGACCAGTGCAGCAAGGGCATAGCGGTCTACTGTTCGGCGACCTTCTTTGCAAAAGGCTGGCCGGGCAACGTGACAACACCCGTTTCACAGGAAGTGGATGGCAACGGTCTCGTCGGCGGCCTGGCATCCAAGTTGCCGACTTTCCCAGCGGATGGGGAGGGGGATCTCAATCTTGTCTTGCAGACCCCCTTAAATGCCGTCAGCGAAACGACCTCTGGTTTGGATTTCCAGGGCGACTACCAAGTGCATCTGCTCGATGGGGTGATGGACTTCCATCTCGTCGGCAACTACACCGATGAACGCACACTCTCTGCGTTCGGTACTGTCTATGATGGTGCCGGCGCCGTTAGCCCCGACACGGCGGTCAATGCTCTGGCGGGTCTTACGTCTCCCAAGCTGCATGCGACTCTCACAGCCACCTACAGCGACGGTCCATACGAAATCACCGCGCAAGGCCGCTATATCGGGCCCGCGCGATTGAGCAACTACTGGCAAAACGGCGCCAATATCGACAACAACGATATCTCAGACGTCTTCTACACCGATCTTCGCACGTCCTATCATTGGACCGATGACACTCGGCTCTATGCGGCAATTGACAATTTGTTTGATGTGTCGCCGCCGATCATCGCGACGCAAACGGGGAACGTAACGGTGCCGGCGCTCTACGACGCTCTCGGACGGTCCTTCCGCGTCGGGGTTCAATTTAGGCAATGACCCAAAGCTTGTTCCAATTCGATATCAGGAAGTTAGGTCAGTGAAACCACAAAATGTGTCAGGAGAAATGCAGGTGTACGCGAACTCGAATCTTGTGTCCCGTTTTGTGAGCGAGGCGCCCAACAATAAGAATTGGTTGGGACAACTTTGCCGTAAAGGCTGGGCCTGGGAATTTCTTCGGCGCAATCCTCACTATAAAACCGACTTCCAAACGGGGTTGGCAGATGCTTTCGCAGCCACGCGGTGGGGCCTGAACCATTTTTGCGATCCGAAAGAGTCCGCTCTAAGTGCGAATGTCTTTTGGCGGCACGAAGATTGCCCAGAAGTGTTGCCCCTCACAATCAGCAAAGAAACTTTTGCCATGCGAATACCGCTTAGTCTTGAGGGGCTTTCTTGCCATGTTTCACACATCTTCGATCCCAGAGCGAACCGGCACGACCTCCTTTTCAGGGAGGAGGGCCGTTCCTTGCAGCTGGCCGTCTTTGGCGATGGAGACCTAAAGGGGGCTGGCCTTGTTGTTGCCGCGCTGGACAGTCCCGCCGATATCAACGCGCGCACCGCGGCGCTCCATCGTCTTAACGATCTTCTCTTCACCAAAAAAATGCGCGCTTCGCTTTATCCGCCGGAGGCGCGGGCGATGCGGTTGACGACTGTCTTGACAGCGCTCGATGGCTGGTTGGCCCGCATGTCGCAGCGCGAAATCGCTTACACGATGTTCAATAAAAACCGAGTTGACCGAGAATGGAACGATCCCGGGGAGAATCTGAGGGATCAGGTTCGGCGAGCGGTTGGCTGCGGCCAGGAGCTCATGAATGGCGGCTATCGTCAGTTCTTGTGCCGAGCCTTTGCTCGACGTCAAACCAATGAGCGCCGCAAGGCCGAAGTGCACGTTGACAAAAGTGCGAGCCTATCCGCGATCGGTTGATTACGATGGCCAGATCTGCCTGACCAACCCCTGTTCGTACTTTGGACAACTGCGGACTGCGGCCACTTCAGAAATAGAAAGACATGTAACCGGAGGAGAATGTCATGCGTGCGCATTTTGTAGCTGCTTTATTGTTGACTACCCCAGCCATCGCCCAACCGGCTGCACCAGCTGCTGCAGAGAACACCTTTCAGTTTCTTGATAACCACGAAATCCAACAGCGCATTTCGACGCCCGAGAACGGAAGAGTGTTTGGAACGGCCGTGGTGACCGATCATCATGAGAAAAATTATTACGTCGAATTCGTGAAGCGCTTAGACCATGGCAACCAGGTCGAAGTTCATCCCGAATGGATTGACCAGGTTCTGGTTACGGCAGGCGAGGGCGTACTGACCTATGGGGGGCGTGTTATCAACGGCACCGACACGGGTCATGGCGAAGTGCGTGGCGAAAGCCAAGCGGGCGCTCAGACACGAAAGCTCGCTCCTGGCGATTACGTGGTTATTCCGACAAATCTGCCACACAAGTTCGATGCGGCGCGCGGCAAGAGCCTGACCTACGTGATCTTCAAGGTTCACTCCTAGATACGAAGGGAACAAAATAAGCTGTCCCGCGGATGGCATCAAATGTTCGTCTTCGCCGTCATCCTTGAAGAGGCGACTGGGAGCTTGGTTGGCGCCCGGCCGCGGAATAGCGGTCGCGGGTGTTTAGCCATTACCGGCGATTGCTCGGGTTCCGTTTTTCGCCGGTTCGGCCGACTTGCAACCGTCCGAAGGGTAGTGAAGGCTTCCATTGGCAGCCACGCGAACTCGAAGCTGTGTGAACCATACGAAACGAGTCATGCAACGTTGAAGTGACGCGGGGATCCCCCTGGGTTTCCGGCGCTTTTCGTGGCTCTTGCGTGGCTGCCAACTCTTCCAAGTCTGGGTCTTGGGCCGCCGCAGTCAGAACTTTACCGGATACCACTGCATTGTTCTGCAATTAGCGGCCATCAAACGGGTGCTGCCCGAGTGCACCTTGTAAGCGCCTGATCCGGCGATTTCCGGGAACGGTTTAAACGCCGGAGCCGCGAGCGTCCGGCGTTCTCCGCGCTGGACAAAATCGCCGGTGTACGAAGCGGTTCAGATTCCTAATCTGACATCGCGATTAGGTGCATTGCCTCTGCGGGCCACGTCGAGGAGATGCTCCCTAATCAACGTCGGCCTCACTTTCGCCGACAGAACAAAGCAACACTGGGGGGATATCATGAATAACCTTTTCAAGACACTGATGCTTGGCGGCTCCATGGCTTCGATGTTTGCGGCTATGTCGACTGCTAACGCGCAGGACACTACTGCGCCCGAAAGCGTGACGGTTTCCGCATCTCGAATTGCTATCCAGGGTTACGAAGCGCCGACCCCAGTTACTGTGATTGGCCGCGCGCAACTGGATCGGGATGCCCAGGTGGATATTGGTGATGCAATCCGACAGCTTCCATCTGTGGGTCAATCCCAATCTTTCAGCAATGGATTCCACTCCAGTCGCGGGGCTGAAGGCGACGCAGGACTTGATACAGTTAATCTGCGCAATTTGGGAACAGTTCGCACGCTTGTGCTGTTTGACGGCCAGCGTGTTGTTAGTTCGAATCCTAGCGGTAACGGAACGCCACAAATTGGCGGCGTCGACCTGAGTACCCTTCCCAGTACTATCATCGAGCGCGTCGATGTCGTAACAGGCGGCGCTTCGGCCGCATGGGGTTCGGACGCTGTGGCCGGCGTGGTGAATTTGGTCGTCAATAAGACTTTCGAGGGCGTAAAGGCCAACTTCACATATGGCGACACATCCAAGCTGGATTATTCTTCCTTCAAAGGCGAGTTGTCTGTAGGCACGGCGTTTTTCGGCGGTCGCGGCCATACCGTGTTCGCGGCGTCCTACACCATGAGCCCGGACGGGATCTTCGGAACCCAACGCGATTGGTATAATCCTCAGGCGTTATTTCCTCGGGCAGCCTTGGGCCTGACCACTGGTCCCGCACTTGTTCACGTCAGCAATATCGGTAGCGCGTCTCAAACCGAGGGCGGTCTTATCGTATCGAATCCGGCTGGCGCGGCGCCTGGAAGTCTCAATGCTCTTAGAGGCATCCAGTTTGTAGGACCGAATGCGCAGGCAGTACCGTTCAGTTTTGGGATTCAGTCGGGAAGCAATTGTACCCAGTGCTCGGGCAATCTATTCACAAACACTGCCGGTCGGGAGCTGTTGGCGGTACCGTACCACAATATCACGTTGTTCAATTATACAAGTTATAAGCTCACCGACAATATAACCGCTTCAGTTCAATTGAACTATGGTCAGAATGCGGAAACGAATGTCGCGAATGGATCGAGGCAGGGCAACATAATCATCCACAGCGACAATCCCTTCATTCCGGCGCCAGTGTTGACCCAAATGAATGCCTTAGGGGTCACTCAGTTCACATTGGGAACGAGTGTGACAAACAACAGAAATCCGCATGACATTACTCTTGCGAATTTCTACCAAACTGTGGGCCAGAATTTGATCCAGAACTACCGCCAGCTGGAGCGTGGCGTGTTTACGCTGGATGGCGCATTCGGGCTTCTTGGAGAGGACTGGTCGTGGAACACTTACGCACAGCATAGCGCGGTGCGTGAGCGGCAATACGCGCCGTATAACACATACGGCCAGAATTGGACCAATGCCACTGACCCGGTAACAGTGACAGCAGCTGGTCCTGATTCCCTTGGTGGCGGCAATCCTGTTCTTGCCGGCCAAGTGAGGACAACTTTAGCGGCAAACAATATTCAAGTGCCTAATGTTGGCAGTATTGCTTGCCGCTCCACTCTGACGGCCACGCAATATGGAATTATCCAAGACGCATCCGGGCGAAATATCATCGCGCCCGGCGGTTTGGGCGGAGCCTGTGTGCCCCTGAACGTATTCGGTGAGGGCGTGGCCTCCGAAGCAGCGATAAACTACGTTCAGCCGGGCCGTCTTAACAAGGCCGTCGAAGACCAGGCGCTTTACATCATGAACCAAGCGGTATTTGCGGCATCTGTCCAAGGCAAGTTGCCGTGGGGCTTGGCAGCAGGAAAGATCGCAGTTGCTTCGGGCTTCGAATATCGGCTTGAGCAGCAGCGCGACATTCGAGATCCGTTGCAGTTGGGTGCCGTAAGCGCCTTTGGCGGGTCTAACTTTGCCCAATTTGCGGGCCAGTACAACGTTAAGGAAGGCTTCTTGGAATTTGATGCACCTTTGCTCAAGGACCAAATCGTCGATACCCTGGACTTCAATGCCGCGGGGCGAATCACCGACTATTCCACCAGCGGCACGGTGGAGACCTGGAAGCTCGGCTTGACGAGCCAGATCAACGAGGACATCAAGGTTCGCACTACGCTGTCTTCGGACATTCGCGCGCCCGCGATTTCGGAACTGTTCGCGGCGCCCCAGTTTGGCACTACTTCTCAGCAGTACCCGCTTGGTGGCCCGACCTACAGAATTAACATTTCAAGTCAGGGCAATCCTCAGCTGGTTCCGGAGCAAGCGACTACGGTTTCCGGCGGAGTTGTGCTGACACCGCGCTGGATCGAGGGGCTCACCCTCTCGGCGGACTTTTACTCAATATCGATCCACAGGGCGATATATAGCACGGGCACTTCTCAGATCGTGGATCAGTGCAGCAAGGGCGTGGCAGTTTATTGTACGGCCGCGTTCTTCGCGAGAGGATTCCCTGGAAATACAACAACCCCTGTAGCACAGGAGGTTGACGGAAACGGCCTTGTTGGTGGGCTCGCGTCAGGCCTTCCGACATTTCCAGCTGACAGCGAAGGCGCCTTGAATCTTGTCCTGCAAACACCGCTCAATTCTGTGAAGGAGACGACCTCAGGATTGGACTTTCAGGCGGATTATCGAATGCACTTATTTACCGGTGTCCTAGATTGGCACCTGTTGGGCAACTACACTGATGAGCGTACGCTGGCGGCGTTAGGAACAACCTATGACGGCGCAGGCGCCGTGAGTACCGATACTGCAGTTAATCCTCTGTCGGGCCTTACAGCGCCTAAGTTTCACTTTACGCTCGCAGCCACCTATGGTGATGGACCTTATGAGTTCACTGTCCAGGGTCGCTATACCGGATCAGCCCGGTTAAGCAATACGTGGGTAAGTGGCGTGGATGTCGACAATAACAGCATATCCGACGTGATGTACGCGGACCTACGCGCCTCTTATCAATGGACTAACCAGATTCAGGTCTATGGCGCGGTCGACAATGTTTTTGACACTCCTCCGCCCATCATCGCAACCCAAGGGGGCAATGTAACAAATCCCGCGCTTTATGACGCTCTTGGTCGTTCTTTCCGCGTCGGCGTCCGGTTCGCAGACTGACCAGGCGCCAGTGGATCCGCCCAAGTCGATCCCCTGGTCGGCTTGGGCGGCTAACGTTTCAGGCGAGTGTGCGCACAGTCCAAGTGAAAGATTGCCGGCAATTGTCCGCAAGGGGGGTGACTGTGACCGACGATAGACGATACGAGCGCTGGTGTCCTTTCGGCATATAGTCAAAGGCTAGACCATGTCTTTTCGAACCCGCCGCAACGTGCTTCGGTCAGGTCTTGCAGGCGCGCTTACACTTCGCATGCCGGCTCGGGCAAAGGATGCCTCCGTTGCCGAAAACGGCCCTATTGACGCCGAATGGCGCACCTACGGCAGCGACTTGGCTAACACTCGCTACGCGCCGCTCGACCAGATCAACGCCGGCAATTTCGATAGACTTGAAGTTGCTTGGCGGTTCAAAACTGAGTCTCTAGGCCCACACCCGGAATATATCTATGAGGGCACGCCACTTGTGATTGGCGGGCGACTCTATTGTACTGCCGGAGCGCGCCGCGATGTGGTTTGCCTCGACGCTGTCAGCGGTGAATTGCGTTGGATGTATTCCATGGACGAAGGCGCGCGAGGCCGCAACGCACCAAGGCAATTGTCCGGTCGCGGCGTGGCCTATTGGAGCGATGGAAAAAATGACAGCCGCATTTTATATGTGACTCCTGGTTACCAACTTGTGGCGCTCGATGCCATTACAGGCGTGCGGGTTCAGAGTTTTGGGTCTGACGGCGTAGTTGATCTAAAGAAAAATGATGACCAAGACATTGATCTAGAAACGGGAGACGTAGGTCTGCATGCTACACCGGTCGTCGGCAACAATATCGTTATCGTCGGTGCGGCGCACTCGAATGGCAATCAGCCTCCTCGGAGGAAAAATGTGAAGGGTTATGTGCGTGGCTTTGATGTGCGCACAGGGAAACGCAAATGGATTTTCCATACCATCCCCCGTAAGGGCGAATTTGGTTACGATAGCTGGTTGCAACGGGGCGAGGCGGAACAGGCCGGTAATGCCGGCTGCTGGGGCCAAATCTCGATTGATTTGGAACTGAACACGGCCTATTTGCCCATTGAGTTGCCCACCAGCGACGAGACAGGGATCTATCGTGCCGGCGACGCCCTTTTCGGTGAATCCATCGTCGCGGTGGACCTGGATACTGGCAAGCGGAAGTGGCATTACCAAACTTGCCATCACGGACTGTGGGACCGCGACATTCCATGCGCGCCGATTCTTTGCGATATTCCGCACAATGGCCGGATTATTAAAGCGTTGGCCCAGCCCTCGAAGCAAACCTTTCTCTTTGTATTGGATCGCGTAACTGGCAAGCCGGTATGGGACATTCCGGAGGTGCCGGTGCCTCAGGGCGATGTACCGGGCGAAATCTATTCGCCAACACAGCCCATTCCGTCCCGCCCGCCGGCCTATGGGATTCAGAGCGTCAACTCTGACACGGTAATCGACTTTACGCCCGAGCTTCATGCCAAGGCGATGCGGCTCATCAGCCACTACCGCACCGGCGGTATTTACGAGCCTCCGACACTTGCTACATTGGAAGGCAGCTGGGGGACCCTGTGTGCTCCCGCTTTTCAGGGCGGCACAAACTGGCCGGGGGGATGTTACGACCCCGAAACCCACAAAGTCTTTGTATTTTCCGAGACCACGGCTGAGCCCGCCAGTATCGTCCCGGGCAATCCCCGTGTTACTGAATTTGCCTACGTTCGCGGCACGCCAGCTCCGGCGCAGTCTCGCAATACTCCAAAGGGCACTGAGAGATTGCCAACAGCGGTAACGGAAGGGGGGGCGGCTCTACCGACGGCTTTCTGCCTGGTCGAAATACTGTTGACGGGTTGCCGCTGCTGAAACCACCTTATGGGACGATCTCAGCAATCAATCTCGAGAGTGGCGACATCGATTGGCAGATTGCCCACGGCGATACACCCGACAACATCAAAAATCACCCTGCGCTCAAGGGACTGAAGATACCACGCACCGGTCGGCCAGGAATTCTAGGCCCAATGGTAACCAAGACGTTGGTGATTTGCGGTGAGGCCGGTTTCGTGACAACACCGTCTGGGGCGCGAGGGGCGATGCTGCGCGGCTATGACAAGATGACAGGCGAAGAAAAGGGCGCAGTCTACTTACCGGCGCCCCAAACGGGTTCGCCAATGACTTTTATGTTGAGTGGACGCCAGTACATCGTGCTGGCGATCGGAGGTGGGGGCTATTCAAGTGAACTGATAGCGTTCCGGCTGCCACTCTAGTAGTCGCACAACCGAAGGACTTGATTTCGCCGTTTCCCGGCTCGTCACAGCTTAGGTCTCGAGAGATACTCTGCCATGAGTCAGCTAGACATCAAACTTTCCGCCTTGTGGCCCACTATCCTCATGCAAACCACATTCGTAGGTGATCTCGAAACCATGAAAAAAGAGATTTACCGACTGACCGCGTTGCCCAGCAAAGCCGAGAAATCAAGTTATGGCGGATGGCACAGCGATGTTCATTTGCATGAGATGCCGGCGTTCAAACCACTTTGCGAATACGTTAGTCTTGTTTGCGCGCAAGTGTTCAAGGTGAGGGGCGCGAAGCTACATCAGATGTGGGCCTGCATTAATAAGCGAAACGACCAGAACCTGATCCACACCCATACGAATAACTTCAACCTGTCAGGGGTCTATTACCTGAGCGTCCCAGAAAATTCCGGAGAGATTGTTTTCAGGGATCCGCGTCCAGGAGCAAATCAGGCACCCTATCGATTGTTCAAGGATGATGGCGATAGCGAAGCTCTAATGCCGTTCGCCGGACTGGTTGTTCTCTTTCCGTCCTACCTGGAGCACTTCGTCTTATCGAATAGAAGTAATGAGGACAGAGTAGCCGTAAGTTTTAATCTCACCCTGAAGCGGTAAAGCCTTCGATCGTTCTGACTGACCTTCGATTAGGCATAGGCTGAGCGGGCTTCTGTTGCTCCACTGGAGCTTTTGGAACAGCCCGCCGGCGCGGCCTGTTCGCAGACCGAATGTTCGTTGGTGATGATGAGGTCATCATGTCCTATACATCGTCGCCCCCGCGGTTTCTCAGCTCCTAATTTCGCCGGTGAAATTTGCCGGACGCCGCTACTTGATGTGACCCATTCGCTGCGCATTGCGGCATCCTTTGCGACCGAGTCCGGTGATGACGATGCGGAGGTGTTTGTGTTTGTTCTGGGCGCGGCTCGCGAGCGTGTGCCCTCCCGCAGCACTACGTCCGCATATCCATGAGTCTCCTCGGCGAATAACCTCCAACAGTCTAGGCGGCTCGATGACGTCAATGTCGTCCCGCCCGAGTCACTGTTAATCGGCGTGAGCCGTTAAGCTAGGCACGCAGCGCAAGACGCTTCTCAGGGATGCCGAGGAGGCGGCCGACTTGGTGCTCCTGCCACGGAGTCGTATTGCGACGCCGGCTCGTTAAGGTTGGACGACGTGGCGGTCGGGGCAATCAAATTTTGCAGGTCAGGTTGGGGCAGAGCCACAGCCGGCGCGCCATTCCGCCGCCGCAATTCTTGGGCTTTTCAGGGAAAAGGCTTAGCCTGCATACCAATAACCGTTACACATGACTTACACAATGGGCAGAATAACGCAATATTATACAAGGAACGCAATATGTTAGTGGTAGACGCGGCGGACTCAAAAAGTGGCACCAAAGATGTGCTGGCTCAAGTCCGGCCTTGAGCGATGCTCTAGCTTCGCGGCCATTTAAGGTCGCCTTGAGCCGGTGGCAAAATTAGCTTCTGACTCGCGTTGACAGCATCCATGATGCCGCCACCGAGATGCATATTCAGCATTAGCATGAGGTCAGCTAAATCGGCGTACTGGATCGCCATTCCTCTTTTCTTGAACGACGCTAACTCAGTTGGCTTGCGCCAGAGGGATACGCCCCACTTCTCAGAAAATGCGCTGCTCGAATTTGCGCTGCGTGAGGTTGGGGTGAGCCTTACATATTGGAAGCCCTTGATCGTCGCTATGCGGCGGTTCATACAATGGCTCAAAATCTTGTCGCTAATATCATCATCAGGAAGCGCTCGCCGATACGCCTGACGATAGCGCGTAAACTCGGGACGTACCCACACCTGTTCTCGGCGATGGAATATGGTTGCGCCAGCATGGCCCCAGATGGGCAGAGCCACATTTCGCGGAGGGGGGGCATCCACATGAACCAGAAGTGCCCCGTATGGAGCGCGGCGACCAATCGTTGCGACGATTTCCCCAATATAGGTACTGTTGGCATTCTCATCGGCCGCGGCTATGGGTATATGCAGGTCTTCTGGCATACCAATTGATCGTACGGCATGTTCTTTCGCTGCCTGATCAATTGGGCGCATCCTAACGCGGAATCTCCAGCTCACTGGCAGTAAAGCTGCTTGCCACGGCTTCCTGGTACAGGCTATCCAGCGATGGCTCCAGGGCTAGAAGCGCTCCTATGCGTTGAATGATCTGTCGAAACCAGCGGCGTTCTTCATCGGTCAGCGGCGTGCCTCGACGATCCTCCTGTCGGTAACCCAACCATTTCTTCAGGACTGGGTAGCCGCCAAGCTGGTAGGTCCAGACTCGTTCGGGCACGTTGGCGAAGTAGGCCTCGTCATTGAGATAAAGATCGCCCGTGCGCTCACCCCAATTGAACGCATAGTCTATTGCGGGGAGCTCGTTTGCCAAATAGGGGCGCGGTTTCCAACGGCCTTTGCCGCCACCCCAATAAGTGACCGTTACGCTGAGATCGTCCGGCGTCACCTGCTTGCCATCGGCGACTTTGAGCGGGCCCAAGGCCCTTGCGCGGTCTTCGCCCACGACAGCGCGAATGGTCTCGCTGGCATCCAGGTCCGCATCGAGCAGTCGCTTGACTTGTTCGCCCGCCAACACCAAACGATGGAACAGGTCGGCATCTTTGGGGATCGCAAGATGGGCCCAATCGGCGGCCAAGGCGCTCTTATGCTCGGCTTGATAAGAGGGGGCGTAGAGGGTTGCAAAGGTCACGCAGAACAAATTGCTGACAAGCTTGCGGGCGTCGTCGTCGCGCCGCTCGCCTTTGAGCCCGAAATGATCGCGCAGGACGCGCCAGGATGCTTCCGGAAGATTGGCATCACGGTAGGCCAGGAGGTCCTGGCCTTTGGTCTCCCGGGGAAACACCACCGAGCCGCGCTCATGGACATGCAGATTTGCCAAGGTCGTGCAAAAGATCGGGCGCGTTTCCGATTGCTTGCGCGGCTCGGGCACAGTCAGCAAAAACTCGTTGTCCTCGCGATTGGCAGCATATTCGGGGCGGGGACGGTTCAGCAGCTTGGTGCCGGTCTCGTAATAAATAAAGCGCTGATCCAGGGGGAAGGCCAGAAATCCAAGCACTTTTTTGGCGTCAAATCCTATCTTGTGCAGGTCCTGCCACACTTCGTCCGGCGCATAGCCAGCGATCGCCAGCTTGCCATTCTCATCCGGCGGCGGCGCTAAAAGCGGAAATTTCGCGGCGGCTGCTTCGAATGACTTGGCCGTGATATAGCTTTTCATGCGGCCGGAGAGCGTATCGGCGTTCGTGTCGATGACCGAGCCTTCGACGCCGCGATTATGATTTACGCCCTGCACGGCCACCGGAAAAATCTCATCCAGCCCCGGCCAGGCTTCAAAACCGCCTTCGACCGTTTTGGGTGCAAGGCGAAAGCGATTGTCCTGCGACGGGGTAAGAGCCTCATAGGTTGGAACGTTGCTCGCCTTTTTGTTGGTGCCGGAGGGAAGGCTGGCAATCAGGCTTTGGCGCTTCAGCGCTGCCGATCCCCAGAAATCTCGATAGAGGACGGTCGTGTTCGCGGGTTTGGTGCGGGCGCCTTTCTTTTTGATCCAGGTCACGATGGCAGTGCCCGGTTGGATGCCGCGAGGGTCCATCTCGGTGGTGAAGGCGCTGTCGTCTCGCGTGCCGGCGCCCGGAAGGTCTTTGGGGATGATTTTGCCGGTACGATATTTGTCCCCATTCATATTGTCGATCCACACGGCATCGAAATTGGACAGCAAGGACCGGCGCATCATCGGGTGTGAGCGTCCGGTCAGAAAGGAGGAGTTCGAGATATAGGAGACCACGCCATATTCGGCGGCTTCGCCGATCCGTTCCTCCGCTAGGCGGATGAAGCGGATATAGAGATCGTCCAGCAATTGCTTCCGCACGCCAAACTCTTTGTAGAGCAGGCTATCGCCGCGCTGTTTCTTTTTCGGGCGGCCGAACTGGTCGCGTTTGACGGTGCCGTCTTTGTTTTTGTCCTCGACCAGTTCGATGCCCTTATAATGGGCCACCAGTTCAGCTTCTTCGGCTTGGGCCGCGCCGGTGAAACGGTCATAGGGCGGATTGCCCAGCACGACGATGATCTTGGCCTTCTGTTTGACTTTCTGCGAGGCGTCGAACTCATCGCGCATTTCGGGAAAGTTGAGTTTGATGTCGCCGCTGTCGTGCCAGCCGGAGAGGGCGTTTGTGAGGAAGATAGCTAGGCGATGGGCCGCGTCGGGCGGCGAACCCAGTTGGTCGAGCAGCAAATAAAGCTGCAGTTGCGCGATCGCGAACGGCGCGGTGAGGATTTCAAACCCCATGACACGTTCATGGAAGGCGCGCGCCAGTTCCAATCCCAGGCTGCTTTCATCTCCTTCTTTCTTCAGTTCGTCGGCAATGCAGCGGGCTACTTCCAGAAGGTAAGCGCCGGTCCCGCAGCAGGGGTCCAGAACCACCACATCTGGGTCGGCCAAGCCGCGCGCCCGGCCAAGATCCTGCTTGAGAAGGTGATTTACACGTTGCACCTGATAGCGGACTATCTCGGGCGGGGTGTACCAGACGCCGAGGTCTTCGCGCAGCAAGGGATCGAAGGCCTCCAGGAACGGCTCATAGAAATAGGTGATCGCGGCAATCGTGGTTTCGCCATCGATGGTGGGAAAACTCATACGCGCTCGGAAAAGTGCCCGGTCGATGCGGTTAAAGGTTCTGACCGCCCGGACCAGATGGGCGTCGAGCCCCAAATGCTTCATCCGCGTGGGGTGGCGGATGTCGTGCAGCAGCGCGTTGAGGAAGGGGATCGGCAAATACTGATGGGCGTCAGTGAGCTCGAATTGGGCATCTTTGTCAGCATCCTTGTCCCAAAGGATCCAGGCCGCGAACAGGGCGTAGAAAATTGATTGCACCAGGGACGAGCGAAAGAAGCGGTCGCCTTTTTCGTCCTCAATGTCGAAGGCGAGGCCAAGGGCCTGACGGTAGTCGTCCAGCAGCGGCTTGAGGGGTTTTAGATCCTCCGGCATGGCGGACTTGGCGTCGCGCGCCTGGCGGGCCAGGATTTTGGCGAGGTCTGCGGGTGCGGCGATGCGGGCGAGATCGGTAACCGCCCGGGTGATGATCGCGACAAGCTCTTCGGCGGCCGAGGGATCGATTTTCTGCTTGCTGCTAACGGCCGACCACAAATCGACGGTCTTCTCCAAGACTCGCTTTTTGGGCGGCACCGGCGTGCCCGTCTCGCGAATGTATTTGGGATCGCAGGTGAGAAGACCAATGCCGCGAATATTGCAAAGCAGGACCACGCCGGTTTGGGCCAGGTAGCGACCGATTTGGTCATTCTGTTCGGTGGAGGCGGCCAGATCAGCGAGCGCGGTATCGGCGCGTTTGACTTCACCATAGACACCCACGAACAGCGTGGAATCGCCCAGCACGAAATCGGGCATGTCGCGGCGGCGGCTGCCAGCTTCTGAGGTTCCGGTGATGGCCGTGAAAGGCAGGCGCTCGACTTTGAGGACGGCGGTCAGCAGGGCTTTGAGATCGGGATAAAAGCTGGTTTCCGTTGAGGAGGGCATCGCCTCCAGCTGCCGGGTCTCGCGGACATAGGTGATGATGGCATCGGAAACACTCTGCATGTCAGATGCGGCGCTTTAAAGTTTGCGGGCAATCGTTGCGATCATAGTGGCCGCGCTTGGTTGGCTGGATGTGATCCACCGTATGCCCCTTTTTCTCGCGCCTGATTTTAAGCAGCGCAAAAGCTGATTCGGCTGCCCCGGTCATTGCAGCAAGGAACGGCTATCCCGGCAAGTTTAGCTGTCCAGCCTAGGGTCTTGGGCGTCGCCCGGGGCGCAATGCCGGCCTGACTTGTTTCAGACTTTCTCCTGGAAGATCGGGGTGGCCGCCGAAGGGTGGAAATCGGGTGGTGGGATCGCCTACAAGTGCTCTCAAATGGGGTAGAGACCCAAAAATAAGTTACACAGAAATTACACAGGCATTCTTGGTGCCTAAAAGCATAAAGGAATCAACAGCATGGCCGGGCCGCAATTTGTTTATGTCGTATTGGGTCTCTAATAAGCGCGGTTTTAAAGGCGCACTTGAACAGGTGGCCGACCTACACAGATTTTTCAAAACAGGGAAAAACCTGAATTTTGGTGCCAAATGTTACACAGA
>Ga0163163_10000150_pt1 | contig 72638 bp, 67 predicted proteins | sample S65metaG_FD_119766 | JGI IMG/M metagenome (GOLD analysis project Ga0163163, IMG submission 119766) | Switchgrass rhizosphere microbial communities from Kellogg Biological Station, Michigan, USA - S6-5 metaG | ecosystem: Host-associated > Plants > Roots > Rhizosphere > Soil | place: USA...
CTCACTGGCGATGGCGAAAGCCTTGGGGCGCGCCGCCTGATCCTGAGCTATGGCGTCGCCGATCAGATGCCTGATGTTCCGGGCTTTGCCGAAGGCTGGGGCACGTCCATCGTGCCCTGCCCCTATTGCGATGGCTTTGAAGTCGCCGGCCAGCATTGGGGCCTCGTCTGGTCGGGACCGCAATCGCACAATCAGGTCAGGCTGTTCCACGATTGGACCGACAGGTTGACGCTGTTCGCCGATGGTCACGATATTCCGCCCGATATCCGGGCCGATCTGGCGCGCCGCAACATACCTGTCATAGATGGCCGAATCATCGAGATCGCCCATCACGAGGGCCATATCGCCACCGTCAATCTCGATACCGGCCTCCATGTCGCGGTCGACATCCTGTTCGCCCATCCGCGCAACAAGCCGTCCGCAAGCCTGCATGAACTACTGGGCCTCGCCACGGTCGATACGCCCCTCGGCGTCGCCCTCAAGGTCGACGAGCGCCGTGAAACCAGCATGCCCGGCATCTACGCCGCCGGCGACCTCGCCAATCCCCTCATGCCGTCGGTCACCACGGCATCATGGCAAGGCGCGATGGCGGGTATCTTCGCGCAGCAGTCGATGCTGGCTTGAGCGCACAGATTCCCCCGAAACACAGTTCAACAGAGGATGTGATTCCATGAACAACACGAATCTTGGCGTCGCGCTAGTGACGGGTGCATCGTCCGGCATCGGGCGTGCGGCGGCCGAGGCTTTGCAGGGTGCAGGCTTTCGCGTATTCGGAACCAGCCGTCGCGCGGTCGCTGAAAAACCCGGCGGCGTTACCATGCTGAGCTGTGACGTGACCGACGACGCATCCGTAGCAAAACTGATCGAAGAGGTGCTGGCTAAAGCCGGGCACATCGACCTGCTCGTCAACAATGCCGGCATTGGCCTAATCGGCGGCGCGGAGGAGTCCTCGACCGCCCAGGCTCAGGCGCTGTTCGACGTGAACGTTTTCGGCGTTATTCGCGTGACCAACGCAGTGTTGCCGACAATGCGACGTCAAGGGAAGGGCAGAATTGTTAATTTGAGCTCCGTGCTCGGCTTAATCCCGGCTCCTTACTCCGCGCTTTATGCGTCGACCAAGCATGCCGTTGAAGGCTATTCTGAATCTCTGGACCACGAACTGCGCGCATTTGGAATTCGCGTTGTGCTGGTCGAGCCTGCCTATACCCGTACCTCATTTGAAGAAAATCTCACCAGACCAGACCAGTTGCTGGACATCTATGATTCAGCGCGCGCCGGCATGAATGCGGTCCTGCGGAAGGCGATAGAGACAGGCGATGATCCCGAAGTCGTAGCCAGGACGATTCTTCAAGCGGCGACCGCTTCGATGCCGAGGAGACGCTATGCGGCGGGAAAGATCGCACGTCAGGTCAGTTTCCTTCGCCGATTTGTTCCCGAGTCCGCATTTGATAAGAGCCTACGGAAGCAAAACAACCTGCCGGTCTGAAAACAATATGCGCGACAGCCTTCCAGCTCGATGAAGCAGGAGCTGTGAGCGGATTCAGGAACCGAAAGGTCGGTACTGCGCAGGAAGCCGAGGCTTGTGTTGTCTAGTGCCGGTCCTTTGGCGATTGGCTTACCCGTAGATTGTGGCATCGTCCCCCAAAAGTAGCGACCGGCCTCGCCAATACTTCGCTTCAGCTCAGTGAGGCTTATGGAAAAGCCGCGGCTGGCTTAGCACCGAAGGGAAGGATTCCAAGGAACGCCGGGCCGGGTCAGGGAACGGTGGAAATCGGGGGCCGCAATGGCCTACAAGTGCCCTCAAGCAGGCTAGAGACCCAAAAATAAGTTACACAGAAATTACACAGGCATTCTTGTGCCAAAAAATGTAAGGAAATCAACTAGATGGCCGGGCCGCAGTTCGTTTATGTAATGAAGGGTCTCAGCAAGACCTATCCCGGCGGCAAGCAGGTGCTGAAGGACATCTGGCTCTCCTTTTATCCCGGCGCCAAGATCGGCATCGTCGGCGTCAATGGCGCCGGCAAATCCACCCTGATGAAAATCATGGCGGGGATGGACAAGGATTTCACCGGCGAGGCCTGGGCGGCCGATGGCGTCCGCATGGGCTATTTGTCCCAGGAACCGCAACTCGACCCCGACAAGGACGTGCGCGGCAATGTGATGGAAGGCGTCGCCAAGAAGCAGGCGCTGGTGGACCGTTTCAACGAGATCGCCGCCAATTATTCCGACGAGACCGCCGACGAGATGGCGCGGCTGCAGGATGAGATCGAGGCGCAGGGCCTGTGGGACCTGGACTCAAAAGTCGACCAGGCGATGGATGCGCTGCGCTGTCCCGATGGCGACGCCAAGGTGGAGACCCTGTCGGGTGGCGAGCGCCGCCGCGTTGCGCTGTGCAAGCTGCTGCTGGACGCGCCCGATATTTTGCTGCTGGACGAACCCACCAACCATCTGGACGCGGAATCGGTGGAGTGGCTGGAGCACACCCTGGGTAATTATCCTGGCTGCGTCATCCTGGTCACCCATGACCGCTATTTCCTGGACAATGTCACCAGCTGGATCCTGGAGCTGGATCGCGGCAAGGGCATTCCGCATGAAGGCAATTATTCCTCCTTCCTGGAAATCCAGGAAAGGCGCCTCAAGCAGGAATCCAACGAGGAAGCGGCGCAGCAGCGCACGATCGCGCGCGAACGCGAATGGATCAAACAGTCGCCCAAGGCCCGCCAGGCCAAGTCCAAGGCGCGCATCAATGCGTACGAAGACTTGGTGCGCAAATCCCAGGAACAGCGCGCCGGCACGGCTACCATCATGATTCCCGTTGCCGAGCGGCTGGGAGATCTGGTGATAGAGGCGAGCGATCTTGCCAAGGGCTATGACGACCGCCTGCTGTATGAAAATGTGAACTTTAAGCTGCCGGCCGGCGGCATTGTCGGCGTCATCGGTCCCAACGGCGCGGGAAAAACAACCTTGTTCCGCATGCTCACGGGCCAAGAAAAGCCCGACGGCGGCACGCTCAAGATCGGGCCCACGGTACAGCTGGGTTACGTGGACCAGTCGCGTGACTCGCTCGACCCCAACAAGACCGTGTATCAGGAAATTTCCGGCGGCACCGACATCATCGAATTCGGCAAGACCAAGATCAATGCGCGGGCCTATTGCGGTCATTTCGCTTTCAAGGGCGGCGACCAGCAGAAGAAAGTCGGGCAATTGTCCGGCGGCGAGCGCAACCGGGTGCACCTGGCCAAGATGCTGCGGTCGGGCGCCAACCTGCTTTTGCTGGACGAACCCACCAACGACCTGGATGTGGACACCTTGCGCGCACTGGAATCGGCGCTGGAGGAATTCGCCGGCTGCGCCATGATCATCAGCCATGACCGCTGGTTCCTGGACCGCATCGCCACCCACATGCTGGCCTTCGAAGGCGACAGCCATGTCGAATGGTTCGAGGGCAATTACCAGGACTATGAGGCCGACAAGAAGCGGCGTCTGGGTGTGGATGCCGACCAGCCGCATAAGATCAAGTATAAGAGATTTGCGAGGGTGTGAGTGATTGCTGATCGCGGTCTGGCTCGCTACCTTTAGCCAATTGGTTCGGGGGCCGGTATGGCATACTTTCGCGTCGCAGCTTTCGCTGTTGCGTTGATAGTGATTTTTGACGCTGCACAGCTGTATGGCCGTGCACGCACAGCGAATGACCCGGCTTGCCAGATCGTTTTCCAAGAGCCTGGGAAACCGCCAGTGCGAATGAGTCCATTGCACTGGCCTCCCGGAAACCCAGGAAAACCGATCACCTACCGAGATCCGGAAACAAGTGTTCTGTTCTACGTCGAGAGCGACGGCCGGCATCTCGCCGCGATAAATCCGGATGGCAAACTTCTGTGGGTCCGCAGTCCTTTCGAGGACAAGGGTTTATGTCCCTATCGTACCGCGCGGCCTGTTATTCGATCTATTGGGCCATACAATATCCCTGCTGGTTACGCTGAGAACATTGCGGAAGATATGAAACGGCGGGGAGCGAACCCGAGCCATCGCTTCATCTGGATCGAATTTGATTCAACCCAGTTTGGGGAGGTGGACCAGACAACAGGCGATTTCTTGTACGAGGGTCAGAACTAAATTCTGCCGCCATCGTGTCTGGTGAGCGCGATGGATTTTGCGACCTGAACAGGAGCGCCAAGCGATGTGTACAAAGAGTACATGAGCGCAGGCGCGACGCACTCAGCGGTCAAAAGACCCGCGCGACCAGTTATGTCGGTTTGCCCAGATTGACCGCCAGCTCGCTCAAATGGGCGATCAAGGTGCGGACATTGCCATTGTTCTGGCCCAGGAAGGCGACGAACTGGTCGCGCTGTTCCAGTGACAGCCACACGCCCTGATAGGCCACGTCCACCAGCACCGGCTTGCCGGTGTCGGTGCGTACCCGGAAATCGACTTCCGCCGGCGTTTGATTGCTGCTCGGGTCGATCAACTGAGTCTGCACGATAAAGTCGGTGGGATTACGCTCGGTCGAACCGATCACCTTCAAGGTCTGATTGGTGTATTTGGAGAAATAAGACTGATAGGCGGCGGTCGCGTAATTCTTGAACGCATTGATGAAGGCATCCACATCTTCCGGCGGCGCGGTGCGGCGATACTGGCCCAGGGTGAACAAGCCGATGCGGCGCACATCCACCAAGCCCAGCAGCAGGGTCTCGAACTGATCGCGGCGCTGGGTGACGCTCAGGCGCTTGTCGCGCAGAATGTCCAGCCCCTTATGGATGTTCTCGTCCACAAAACTCTCGGCCACATTGGCGGCTGCCAACACCGGCGCTGCCGAGAGCAGCGGAACCAGGGTTGCTGAGAACAGCACGGTGCGGCGGGTCAGAGCCGAGGGTTTGAATAAGCGCATCGGATTTTCCTGTTTGGACGATGTTCGCGGTTTGCTATGGCAAGTTCAAGGCAGGGAAAACACCTGAGAAATCAAAAGTCTGGCAGGTCCTGGCCCGGATTGCGGCCATTTCTTATCTGCTCGGCGCGCAACTGGCGATAGAGATTACGTAAAGAAGAATAATAGTCCACGGAACTGCGCTGGATCCCCTGAACGGTTTGATAGGTTTGGGCCCTCAGGTCCAGCAGGGTGAAATATTCACGGCCCGCCGCCCACCACAGATGCTGTTTGATATGAACCTGGTTGGTGGGGTCCATAGCCGCATCCACCGCAAGGCCGGTGGCATCGCGCGGATTGCTGGGGCCGAAGAAGGGCAAGACCAGATAAGGGCCTTCTTTCATGCCCCATACCGCCAAGGTCTGGCCGAAATCCTCGCCATGGCCGGGAATGCCCATTTTTGCAGCCGGATCGAAGAAGCCCGCCACACCGACAGTGGAATTGATCACCAGCCGCCACATGGACCTGCCGGCGCGGCTGACTTCGCCCTGCAGCATGTCGTTCACGAAAATGGTCGGCAGTGACAGGTTGCCCAGGAAATTGTGTACACCGCGGCGGCCGCGTTCCGGCACCAGCAGGAAATAAATGCCGACAGTGGGGATGACGAAATACTTGTCGATCTTGCCGTTGAACTTGAGCGTGTCCCGGTTGGTCTGCTCATAAGGGTCGTTGGCCGCCAGCGCCTCTGGTGACGGCGGCGTGGTGGCGCAGCCGGCCAGCACCAGCCCGCACAACCCCACGATCAACCCCCGCAGCCCCGCCATAACCCAGACCCAAGACTTACCCTTGTAATTGCGCGGGTTTTGCCGGTTTTGGGCCGGGGAATCCAGCCCCTTGCGGCTGCGCGCGGACTGAGCATATAAAGATATGTTTATATGTGAGGAAAGCCTTGGATCGGCTGGTTTCCATGCTGCGTGCGGCGGGTGATCCGACCCGTTTGCGCCTGCTGCTGCTGCTTCGGCAGGCAGAGCTCACGGTCAGCGAGCTGATCGAGATCGTGGGCCAGTCCCAGCCGCGCGTCTCCCGCCATCTCAAGCTGTTGGGCGAGGCGGGGCTGGTGGAACGCTTCAAGGAGGGCAGTTGGGTGTTCTGCCGCGCCGCCGACCGCGGCACCGGCGCCGAACTGGGCGCGGCCATCGCCGCTTTGGCCGACCCAGCACTGCAGGAAGCCGATAAGGCACGTCTCGCCCATGTGCGCCAGGCCCGCGCCAATGCCGCAGCCGCCTACTTCAAATCCAATGCGGCGGAATGGGAGCGCATTCGCGCCCTGCATGCGCCGGAGGGCGATGTGGAAGAGGCCATTGCACGTCACCTGACCAGCAGGGGAATCGAGAATTTCCTGGACGCCGGCACCGGCACCGGCCGGATGCTGGAATTGATCGCGCCGCATGCCAAGCGCGCGGTGGGCATCGACGTCAGCCCGGAAATGCTGGCGATCGCCCGCCATCGGCTGTTGCGGGAAAATATCCGCAATGCCCAGGTGCGGCTGGGCGATATCTATCGCCTGCCTTTCCCCAACGGCACGGCCGGCGCCGGTTTCGACGTCGTGCTGTTCCACCAGGTGTTGCACTATCTGGACGATCCCGGCAGTGCGGTGAGCGAAGCCACGCGGGTGATGGCGCCGGGGGGGCGGCTGTTGATAGCCGATTTCGCGCCGCACAAAGAAGAATTCCTGCGCGATGAATATGCCCATCGCCGCCTTGGTTTCTCGGACCGCGAGGTGGAAAGCTGGTTTGCCGCCGCCGGCCTTGCCAATGCCGGCAGCGAAACCATCGCACCCCAGGCCGCCGGCGAAAAACTCACCGTCAAGCTGTGGCTGGCCACCGCCAAAGCCAAAACAAAAAAAGAAGCCGCATGACCCTCGCGACCCTGATCACCGATCCCAGCCCGATAGAGGTTTCCTTCGAGTTTTCGCCGCCCAAAACGGCGGAAGCCGAAGCCAGCCTGTGGACAGCGATCCGGCGGCTGGAGCCTTTGGCACCGTCTTTCGTCTCGGTCACCTATGGTGCGGGCGGCTCCACCCGCGAGCGCACCCATGCCACCGTCAAACGGATCGTGGAGGAGACCACGCTGAAACCGGCGGCGCATCTGACATGCGTGGCGGCCTCGCGGGGCGAAATCGACGATATCGTGCGCGCCTATTGGGATGCCGGCATCCGCCACATCGTGGCCTTGCGCGGCGACATGCCCGACATGACCGGAGCCTATTGTCCCCATCCCGATGGCTATGGCTCCACGCCCGAATTGATTGCCGGGATCAAGAAAATCGCGCCTTTCGAGGTCAGCGTGTCTTTTTATCCGGAACGCCATCCCGACTCGCCCAGCCACGGCCATGACATCGAACTGTTGAAGGCCAAGATGGATGCAGGCGCCAGCCGCGCCCTCGGCCAGTTCTGTTTCGAGAATGATTTGACGGCGCGCTTCCGCGATGACGCGGCGCGGGCCGGCATCACCATTCCCGTGGTGCCGGGTGTGATGCCCACCACCAATTTCAACGGCGTGTCGCGCATGGCGGCCAAGGCGGGTGCATCCATTCCCGCCTGGCTGACAAAGGCCTATCAGGGGCTGGATGAGGATGTGGAAACCCGCCGCATTGTCGCCGCCGCCGTCCTGGCCGATCAGGTGCAGCAATTGCGCGCCCGCGGCTTCAGCCAGTTTCATTTCTACACCCTCAACCAGGCCAACCTGACTTACGCGGCTTGTCGCATACTCGGCATTGTCCCTAAGGATCCGTCATGAGCTTTACACGCGAAAACCGCATCGCCTGGATGAAGGAGGAGGCCAGGAAGCGCCTTCTGCTGCTGGATGGTTCCTGGGGCGTGATGATCCAGGGCTTCAAGCTGGGCGAAGAGGATTTCCGGGGCGCCCGTTTCGGCAATCATCCGTCGGAGCTCAAGGGCAACAATGATCTTCTGACCCTGACCAAACCTGAGATCATCCAGAACATCGGCCGCCAGTATCTGGAAGCCGGGGTGGATTTCATCGAGACCAACACCTTCAACTCCAATTTCACCAGCCAGGAAGATTACGGCCTGGGCCATCTGGTGGGCGAGCTGAACGAGGCCGGGGCGCGGCTGGCGCGCACGTTGTGCGACGAATTTTCCACCAGTGAGCGTCCTCGCCTGGTGGCCGGTGTGCTGGGCCCGGCCAACCGCACCGCCACCATCTCCCCTGACGTCAATGATCCCGCCTTCCGCAACATCACCTTCGACCAGTTGCGCGAAACCTATCGCGAAGGCGCGCGCGGTCTTATCAAAGGGGGCGCCGATGTGCTGATGATCGAGACGGTGTTCGACACCTTGAACTGCAAGGCGGCCATCTTCGCCATCGAGGAAATCTTCGTTGAGACCGGTATGCGCCTGCCGGTGTGGATTTCCGGCACCATCACCGATCTTTCAGGCCGCACCCTGACGGGTCAGACGCCGGAAGCCTTCTGGCATTCGGTTCGTCACGCCGATCCTTTCGCCATCGGGCTGAATTGCGCGCTGGGCGCCAAGGAACTGCGTCCCTATATCGCCGACCTGGCGGCGGCCTGCGATACGCTTGTGTCGGCGCATCCCAATGCCGGCCTGCCCAACGAATTCGGCGGCTATGACGAGACGCCCGAGACCATGGCCGAGATGATCGGCGAGTTTGCGCGGTCCGGCCTGGTCAACATCGTGGGCGGCTGCTGCGGCACCAAGCCTGATCACATTGCCGCCTTCGGCAAGGCGATTGCCGGCGTTGTGCCGCGCGCCATTCCGGAAAAGCCCAAATATATGCGCCTGTCGGGACTGGAGCCCTTCACCCTGACGCCGGACCTGAATTTCATCAATGTCGGCGAGCGCACCAACATCACCGGATCGGCCAAGTTCCGCAAACTGATCGCCGCCAACGATTATGAAGCGGCCCTGGATGTGGCGCGGCAGCAGGTCGAGAACGGTGCCCAGATCATCGACATCAACATGGACGAGGGGTTGATCGATTCCGAAGCGGCGATGACCCGCTATGTCAACATGATCGCGGGCGAGCCGGATATTTCCAAAGTGCCGTTGATGATCGACAGTTCCAAATGGACGGTGATCCAGGCGGGGTTGAAATGCTGCCAGGGCAAGCCGATCGTCAATTCCATCAGCATGAAGGAAGGCGAAGCGCAGTTCATCGAACGCGCCCGGGAATGCATGCGTTTCGGCGCCGCCGTGGTGGTGATGGCGTTCGATGAAATCGGTCAGGCCGATACCCGCGAACGCAAGCTGGAAATCTGCAAGCGCGCTTACGACATATTGGTGAACCGGATCGGCTTTCCGCCGGAAGACATCATCTTCGATCCCAACATCTTCGCGGTCGCCACCGGCCTGGAAGAGCATAACGAATATGGCAAGGCCTTCATCGAGGCCACGGCGGAGATTCGCGCCGCCTGCCCGCACGCCCACATTTCGGGTGGCGTTTCCAACTTCTCCTTCTCCTTCCGGGGCAATGAGAAGGTGCGCGAGGCGATGCATTCGGTGTTCCTGTTCCATGCCATCAAGGCGGGCATGGACATGGGCATCGTCAATGCCGGCCAGTTGACGGTCTATCAGGATATTCCCAAGCCCTTGCGCGAGGGTATCGAGGATGTGCTGTTCAACCGCCGCGCCGACGCGACGGAGCGGCTGCTGACCTTGGCGCAGGAATATAGGGGCGACGGTTCGGTGGCCGAGGTGGAAGACGCCGCCTGGCGCTCCCTGCCGGTGATCGAGCGCATCACCCACGCCATGGTGCATGGGATCGACGCCTTCATCGTGGAAGACACGGAGGAAGCGCGCGCAGCCGCCAGCCGGCCGCTGGACGTGATCGAAGGCCCGCTGATGGCGGGCATGAATGTGGTGGGCGACCTGTTCGGGTCGGGCAAGATGTTCCTGCCGCAGGTGGTGAAGTCCGCCCGGGTGATGAAGAAAGCGGTGGCCTATCTGCTGCCCTTCATGGATGCCGACAAGAGCCAGGTGAAGGAGCCCGCCGGCAAGATCATCATGGCCACGGTGAAGGGCGATGTGCATGACATCGGCAAGAACATTGTCGGTGTGGTCTTGCAATGCAACGGCTATGAGGTGATCGACCTGGGTGTGATGACGCCGACCCAGAAGATCCTGGATGCGGCGCGGGAGCACAAGGCCAACATCATCGGCCTGTCGGGCCTGATTACGCCGTCGCTGGACGAGATGGTGCATGTCGCCAGCGAGATGGAACGCCAGGGCTTCGATATTCCTCTGCTGATCGGCGGCGCCACCACCAGCCGCGTGCATACGGCGGTGAAGATCGATCCCAGCTATCGCCGCGGCCAGACGGTCTATGTCACCGACGCGTCGCGCGCCGTGGGCGTTGCCTCCAGCCTGCTCAGCAAGGATAGCGGCGCCGGCTATGCCGCCGACATCCGTGCCGAATATGAGAAGATCGCCACCGGTCACGCCAACCAGCGCGCCGGGGGCAAGCGTCTGACCATCGCCCAGGCCCGCGCCAACCGCGCCCGCCCGAATTTCTCCGGCTATGCGCCGCCGGCGCCCAGCTTTTTCGGAACGCGCAAATATACCAATTACGATCTGGGCGAGCTGGCGAAGTACATCGACTGGACGCCCTTCTTCCAGACTTGGGAACTGGCCGGGCCATACCCCGCCATCCTCACCGACGACAAGGTGGGCAAGGCCGCCACCGATCTGTTCAACGACGCGCAGAAGATGCTGGCCAAGATCATCGAAGGCAAATGGCTGCAGGCCAGCGGCGTGATCGGTTTCTGGCCCGCCAACCAGTCGCCCGACAATGTCGACGATATTCTCGTCTATGGCGACAAGGCGCGGAAATTCCCGATTGCGACCTTGCATACCTTGCGCCAGCAGATGGCGCGCGAGGCGGGGCGCCCCAACCTGGCGCTGTCGGATTTCATCGCGCCCGTGGGCGTTGAGGATTATATCGGCGGCTTTGTGGTGACGGCGGGTCTTGGCGAAGACAAGCACATCAGGAAGTTCGAGGCGGCGAAGGACGATTATTCCGCCATTCTGTTGCGGGCCCTGGCCGACCGGCTGGCGGAAGCCTTTGCCGAACGCATGCATGAGATGGTGCGCCGGAATTACTGGGGTTATGCGGCGGACGAGAAACTCGGCAATGACGAGTTGATCAAGGAAGCCTATCGCGGCATCCGCCCGGCCCCCGGCTATCCCGCCCAGCCCGAGCATTCGGAAAAAGCCACTCTGTTCAAGCTGCTGGATGCGGAAGACAAGATCGGCGTCCGGCTGACGGAGAGTTATGCCATGTGGCCGGGTTCCTCGGTGTCGGGCTTCTATTATGCCCATCCCGAAAGCCGCTATTTCGGGGTCGGCAAGATCGAGCGCGACCAGGTGGAAGATTATGCCCGCCGCAAGGGATGGGATGTCGCGACGGCGGAACGTTGGCTGGCGCCATTACTGAATTATAATCCCCGCGCCGTCGATGCCGCCTAGGATACATGCTCATCCTGCGCGGGATGAGGATGCAAGGTGATGGTCATGTCCGTCTGGGGTAAAGTCAGTGGCGCAGCGGCGGGTCTGTTTGTCGGCGGCCCGGTCGGCGCCGTTGTCGGCGCGGTAATCGGCCACTTTTTCCTGGACCGCGAAGGCGATCCCGGCGTCACTTTCACCATCGCGGTGGTGGCGCTTGCCGGCAAGATGGCGCGCGCCGATGGCGTGGTGACCGATCAGGAATTCGACGTCTTCCGCCAGGCCTTCGCCGTGCCGCCGGAAGAAGAAGGCAATGTCCAGCGCATCTTCAACCTGGCGCGGCAGGACACGGCCGGGTTCGAATATTATGCCGCCCAGATCGCCCAATTGTTTGTCGGCAATCCCGCCATGCTGGAAGACGTGCTGGATGGGCTGTTCGAGATCGCCAAGGCCGACGGCGTGCTGCATCCGGGCGAGGCCCAATTCCTGGAGAAGGTGGCGGAGATTTTCGGCTTCGCGCCCAATGAATATCGCCGCATCCGCGCCAGCCACTTCGCGCCGGAGCTGACCGATCCCTATGTGATCCTGGGCCTGGCCTATTCGGCTGACGACGATGAACTGAAACAGACCTATCGCCGGCTGGTGCGCGAGAACCATCCCGACAGCCTGATGGCCCGCGGCGTGCCGCCCGAATTCATCAAACTGGCCACCGACAAGCTGGCGGCGATCAACACCGCTTACGAAAAAATCCAATTGGAGCGCGGACTTAAGAGCATATGATGATTTTTTGATGAGTATGATTGACTTTTGATGATTACATGATGATCTTAAGGGCGCGGCCACTTGAGGCCGCGACTTTTAGGAAGAACGAATGAGCAAGATCGACGTCGGTGTGGGCGATGAATTCCCGCTGGACGAGACCCGTCCGGAAGAGGGCCGCCACACCTGGAGAGAAGAACACCGAGGCCGTCACAGGCATCATCACCATGGCCACCACGGTCACCATCACCACCACGGCCATCACCACCGCCACCATGGTTTGAGCCGGCTGGCGTTCCTGCTGGTGATCGCGGGCACCGTGGCCTTGCTCGTGGAGCATCAGCTTACACGCGACGTGGCGCTGGGCATGATCGGCGCCGGTATTGGCCTGATGGCGGTGATGTTTGTGCTGCACGCGCTACGGCACCGGCGCCATGCCGGACAGGCGTCCTGATGCATCGCCATCATCACCGCCGCCGCTTCCACGGCGAGGAAAGCGAACCCGGCGAGCGCGCCACCACCCGTGTCCAGCTCGAAATGCCGCCCCAGGCCATGGACCGGCTGCAGAAATTGAAAGACCGCAGCGAGGCTGCTTCCTATGCCGAAGTCATCCGCAACGCGCTGCGCCTCTATGAAGCGCTGGTGGAAGAACATGAGAAAGGCGCCGAGTTTTCGTTGAAGCGCCCGGACGGCGAAACCGTGCAATACAAGATCTTCGTCTGATGCGGCGGGTGGAGCGGCCATCGCCCAATCATGATTCAAGAGGGCACGACGATCGCGGCGGCTCGCCCATCGATATGCTGGTGCTGCACTATACCGGCATGAAAACGGCGCAGGAGGCGCTGGAGCGTCTGTGCGATCCGCACGCCAAGGTCTCCGCCCATTACACCATCGACGAAGATGGCACCGTCTATGCCCATGTGCCGGAGGCGCAGCGCGCCTGGCATGCCGGCGTGGCATATTGGGCGGGCGCGACCGACATCAACGCCCGCTCCATCGGCATCGAGCTGGTGAATCCGGGGCATGAATTCGGCTATCGCGATTTCCCGGAGGATCAGATCGCGTCCCTGATCACGCTCTGCCACAGCATCTTGATGCGCCATCCGATTCCCTCTTGGCGCGTGCTGGGCCACAGCGATGTGGCTCCGGCGCGAAAGGAAGATCCCGGTGAATTGTTTCCCTGGGAGCGGCTGGCCAAGGCGGGGATCGGTTTGTGGCCTGAAGGCGTGGAAAGCGATCTCGGACCGCAAGCCCTGTCGCGCTTCGGCTATGACCCTGACGCGCCACAGGACAAGGCCATTGCCGCTTTCCAGCGTCATTTCCGGCCCAAAAAGCTGGACGGTCTGTGGGATGGCGAATGTGCCGGCCTGCTGGCTTTCCTGTTAACAAAGCCCGGCGTATAAGCCCCTTGTCAGATGGCCGGGTGACCGCGGGTCTCGCAAGAGGTTCGAGGAAAGTCCGGGCTCCACGGAAAGACGGTGCCGGATAACGTCCGGCGGGGGCAACCCCAGGGATAGCGCCACAGAAATGACACCGCCTACCGGCCTAAAGCCGCGGCAAGGTTGAAATGGTGCGGTAAGAGCGCACCGCGTTCCTGGCAACAGGAGCGGCACGGCAAGCCCCACCGGGAGCAAGACCAAATAGGGACGGCACGTGATGTTTTCCGCATCGCCGTCCGGGTCGGTCGCGTGAGGTGTGGGGCAACTCACATCCCAGAGGAATGGTTACCACCGCGATTCTTCGCAAGAAGAGGGGCGGTACAGAACCCGGCTTACAGGCCATCTGATGCTTTCTTTTTTTGTTCACCCCCATCTGTCGCAACTCGGGTTTGCGAAGACGCAAACACCTCGTTGCGACATCTTCCCTCTCTGACGGCTTCGCCGAGAGGGGGAAGAGAGCTGGTGGATGCTGCGGGTCGCGCCGCGATGTGCGGCGCTCGAGCCTAGCGAAGCTTTTCCAAGGTCAACGCGTCCGCTTCGCCGTCGAAATATTTGTCGAGCGCAGTGCGGAAGATGTCGTTGGGTGATGCCAAATCGTACAACGTCAGCGATGAACGGAATTTGAGATCGTCGGGCGCGCCGAAGATCACGTGGGCGCTCTTGCCTTCGGCAGCCATCACCGCCGCGCAGCACTCGCGCAGGCGTGCGCCCAGCACGGGATGCGCGAGATAGTCGCGCGCTTCCTGCAGCGACGGGATTGCATACATCTGTGCCATGGCGCTGTGGCCCAGGCCCGCGATCTGCGGAAACACGAACCACATCCAGTGCGACTGCTTGCGTCCGGCTTTCAGCTCGGCCAGCGCCCGGTCATAGACACCGGCCTGCGCCTCGACAAAGCGCTCAAGACTCACACGCCCGCCTTCTTGGCCGGCACTTCGCCGATGGCGGCCCAGTCCCTGTCCTGCCAGCCCCAGCTCACCGCCTGGTCGTAATTTGTCTTCAGCAGCTCGGCAGTGGGCATGGTCACGCCCAGGCCCTGGGCGGCACTGCGCGCCAGGTTCACATCCTTCAGGCCCAGGGTCAGGGCGAAGCCCGCCGGTTCATATTGCCGGTTCAGGATCATCAGGCCATAGCTCTTGAACACCGCGCCGGTGAACAACCGGCCTGTCATCACGTCGTGGAACAGGCTGGGATCCACGCCGCCCTTGCGCAGCAGGGCGAAAGCCTCGCCGATGGCTTCCAGCTCACTGGCAATCATGAAATTGCCGGCGATCTTGAACAGGTTGGCTTTCTCCGGCGCGTCCAGCGGCACGGTGCGGGCGCCGATCTTGTCGAACACCGGCTGCATGGTTTTCAGCGCCGCCGCGTCGCCACCGGCCACCAGGACCAGGGCCGCGGCTTCCGCCATCTCAGGGCGGCCGAACACCGGCGCGGAAATATAGGAAAGCCCGGCTTTTTTATGTGCCGCCGTCAGCTCCTTGGCGAAGTCCACCGAGATGGTTGCCAGGTTCACATGGATCAGGCCCTTCGCCGCTTTCTCCAGCAGCGGACCGGCCAAGCCGACTTCGCGGATCACCGCGTCGTTGGACAGCATGGAGAAAACCGCATCGCCCTTGAGCGCATCTTCCGGAGTCGTGGCGGCGGTGGCGCCTTGCGCGACCAGCGCCTGCACGGGCGCCTGGGAACGGTTCCACACCGTCACGCTGTGCCCCGCCTTCATCAGGTTCGCAGCAACGTGATGGCCCATGCGGCCTAGGCCGATAAATCCGATTTTCATAGAAACGATCCTTCCTCGCGAACTTACATATTTCATACGCACGTCCCGGCCTCGCGCCGCAGCGGCGCTGCGGCGCTCAGACGGGCGAAAGGTCCACTGGACCTTTCGCTACTCCGTCCTCGCCCAATAATCCTTCATCAGTTCTTGCGCCCATTGGGGCTCCGTGATCTCGCCGCGCGGCAGAAAGCCTTTCATGACGGGCTTTATATCGAGCACGGGCGTGCCGTCGATGGCGTCGAGGCCGCGCACTTTCAGCTTTAAGCCTTCCACCGACAAGAGGCGGCAGATGGTGACGCCTATGCGATTGGGCCGCGCCTTGCCGTGGCTCGGGCGAAGATGCCCACCAGCGGCCAGTCGGCGCGGTCGCGGGGATGGCGCGCACCCGCATGGATGCCTGTCTGGGGAACCCGGTCGAAATGGAAGACCACCTCGACATGCAAAAACCCCTCCAGCCCGGCCAAGGCGTCGGGGCTGAAACGGGCGTCCAGCTCGATGACGGCCACTTCCGAATCCCACGAATCATCTTCCGGTTGCACCCGTCCGCCCCGTACCTGACCCACCGCATACATCACAATTTCTGGTTGCATTCATGCTCCAATCGTTAACGGGTCATTTACCGGTCTGACCACACTATTACCATGTTCGTTAATCGTTCTTCTGGACTCCAGCGCTAGGGGGCCAAAACGTTAACGACACAAGCCAAGCCCCTCTAAATATTTGGGTTTTTGGTTTGACGGGGTATCTCATCCCATGTTATCCCATGCTATCCCAAAGGTTCTCCGGAACCGCCTGACAGCGCGCCCCTACCGGTTGCGCGAAAGGCCTACGGGACGAGGGGGTTTCAGGCACGATGACGGGGTTGGTCCAACCGTTCATTTCGACGGTTCCCGGCTCGCTCGACAGCAAGGGCCGGGTATGCATTCCCGCGACCCATCGCCATCTGCTTTCCGCCCAGAACACCGCCGGCGTTTTCGTCTGCCCCAGTTTCATCGATCCGGCGCTGGATGCCTTCGGCCAGGAACTGCTGGATCGCATCAATGCGCGCCTGGCCAACCAGGATCCGTTCTTCTCCGCCAGCTTTGACGACGAAGCCACCGCGCTGATCGCGCGCACCCAGTCTTTGCCCATCGACGAGAATGGCCGCGTACGTCTTCCCGACGCGATGATCGAACATGCCGGCCTCAAGGACAAAATCGTTTTCGTCGGCAAGGCGCAAAAATTTCAGATCTGGTCGGTGGAGCGTTATGCCCCCATCGAAGCGGAAGCGCTGGCGCGTGTGAAAGCCCGCATGGAACGCGCCCGCAACGGGGAGGCGTCATGAGTGGCCATCTCCCCGTGATGCTTGCGGAAGTGCTTGAGGCGCTGAGCCCACGCGACGGCGCGCATTATGTCGACGGGACCTTTGGCGGTGGTGGCTATGCCAGCGCCATTCTGGAAGCCGCCGATTGCCGGGTGCTGGGCATCGACCGGGATCCCGACGCGATTGCGCGTGGCCAGGCGCTGGTGGAACGTTTCGGTGGCCGTCTGACGCTGGTGCAGGGCGAATATTCGCGCATGGGCGAATTCGCCCAGGCGACCGACGGCGTCGTGCTGGATCTGGGTGTGTCGTCTTTCCAGTTCGACGAACCGGCGCGTGGTTTTTCCTTCCGCGCCGATGGTCCCCTTGACATGCGCATGAGTCTTTCCGGCGAAAGCGCTGCCGATGTGGTGAACCAGGCCGACGAGCGCACCTTGAGCCAGATCATCGCCCGTTATGGCGAGGAAAAGAACGCCCGCCGCATCGCCCGCGCCATCATTGCGGCACGTCCGGTCACCGGCACCGCTCAGCTGGCGGATATCGTTTCCGAGGCGCAAGGCCCCGCCGCGCTGCGCCATGCCATTCATCCCGCCACCCGCACTTTCCAGGCGCTGCGCATCCATGTGAATGACGAACTGGGCGAGCTGGAACGCGGGCTGGACGCGGCGCTCAATATCCTCAAGCCGCAAGGCCGGCTGGTGGTGGTGTCGTTCCACAGCCTGGAAGACCGCATGGTGAAGCGCTTCCTCACCGAACGCGCCACCACGGCGCCGCGTGCCTCGCGCCACGCGCCGGTCAGCACGCCGGCGCGGAAAACCTCTTTTCAACTTCTGCCGCGGCTGACCCCGTCGGCGGAAGAGATCGAATCCAATCCACGGGCCCGGTCCGCGAAGCTGCGCGCCGGCATCAAACTGGCGGCATAGGAGACAGATATGGTTCGCATCCTGAACTTCTTCTGCGTGGCGTTGATGGGTTTCTCGATCCTGGCGCTCTACCACGTATCCGAGAAGACCCGCGTCGCCCATATGCGGCTGAACCAGGTCGCCGCCCAGATCACGCAGGAAAAGGCCCACATCGGCGTGTTGGAAACCGAATGGCAGCATGTGGCCTCGCCCGAGCGTATCCAGCAACTGGCGCAGGCCAAGCTGGGCATGGCCGACAGCGCCTCGGCGCAGTTGAGCTCTTTCGAGCAGTTGCCGCGCCGCGGCGCCGATCCCGCGCCGCTCAACAACACGCCTGTCCATACCGCCAGCGCCCAGATTCCGGCGCCCGCTTTGCCGCCCGCCCAAACTTCCGATCCCGGCATGTGAGGATATGAACGAGGTTCCCACTGTCTTTCAGCGGCGCATCATTATCGGAGCGGTGTTATGTGTCGCCGCTTTCGCGCTGGTGGGAATCCGCCTTGTCCATGTCACCCTGCTGAAGTCCTGGGACGGCGGCCGCATCGGCACCCCCGTCGTGGCGCGCGCCGATCTCACCGACCGCAACGGCGAATTGCTGGCGCGCGATCTGCCGGTAAAGGATCTCTATGCCCGGCCCCAGGTTTTCTGGGACAAGCAGGAAGCCGCGCATGAACTGGCCGGGGCCACCGGCGCCGACGAACGCCGGCTGATCAACGGCTTCAACAATGCCAAGCATCCCTATGTGCTGATCGCCCGCCAGATCACGCCCGACACCGAAGCCAAGGTGATGCATCTGGGCCTGCCGGGGCTGGAGTTCGAGCCCGGCGGCAAGCGCTACTATCCCGATGGCCGCAATGCCGCCCAGGTTGTGGGTGTCACCGATCCTGACAATAACGGCGTCAGCGGGTTGGAGTTGGGGTTGCAGAACCAGATTCGCGCCGCGGCCGGCGGCAAGGTTGCCACCTCCATCGACATGCGGGTGCAGTACATCCTGGCGCATGAAGTGGACCAGGCCCGCCATACCTTCCGGGCCCGCGCCGCTGGCGGCGTGGTGATGAACGTGAACACGGGCGAAGTGCTGGGCCTTGTCTCCCTGCCCAACTTCGATCCCAACCAGCGCCGTCTTTCGGAAGGCGATTCCGCTAAGAACATCATGGCCCAGGATGTCTATGAGCTGGGTTCGGTGTTCAAGATCTTCAGCTTCGCGCTGGCGCTCGACGATCACACGTTGCGCAGCCTGGACGAGGTCTTCAACATCGGCCAGGTCTACAAGCTGGGCAAGCATTCCATCCATGAAGCCGAGCACATGCCCGCCACCTTGCCGGCGCGCGATATTCTGGCGCAGTCCTCCAACATCGGCACCTTGCAGATTGCCCTGCGCTCGGGGCCGGTGCGCCAGCGCGAGTTCCTGTCGCATATGGGTCTGCTCAAGCCGCTGCAGACCGATCTGCCGGAAACTGCGCGCCCGCTCTATCCCTTCAGCAATTGGGGCCAGATCCAGACCGCCACCATCGGCTTCGGCCAGGGCATCTCGGTTTCGCCGCTGAGTTTTGTCGCTGCCGCGGCGTCGGTGGTGAATGGCGGCCGCCGCATCACCCCCACTTTTGTCAAACAGACCGTCACGGATTTGCGCGGCGAACAGCTGCTCAAGCCGGAGACCAGCGCGCAGATGCGCGACCTGTTGCGTTATGTGGTGACCGACGGTTCGGGCAAGCGCGCCGACGTTCCCGGCTACGATGTGGGTGGCAAGACCGGCTCGGCTCAGGTGCCGGGCGAGCATGGCCGCTATATCCCGCATGCCCTGCGAACCAGCTTTTACGGCGTCTTCCCGGTGCACAATCCACGCTATGTCGTTTTCATCCTGCTGGACCAGCCGCACGGCACCAAGGAAACGGCCGGCTTCGCTTTGGCCGGCTGGACGGCCGCGCCCACCGTCGGCCGCGTGATCCAACGCATCGCGCCGTTGCTGGGCGTGCCCAATGTGATGCCTCCGACCAAACTGGCGGCGGGTGACCCGCAATGACGCCACAATCGGATTCTAATGTGGGCACAAGGGGCGGAAACGCCGCCATGTTGGGTGTGAAAGATTTCTCCGGCCCGGATTTTAAAGATCTGGAATTGACCGGTCTGGCCAGCGACAGCCGCAAGGTGAAGCCTGGGTATCTGTTCGCGGCCTTGGCCGGCACAAAGACCGACGGCGCACGCTTTGTGAAAGACGCGGTGGCGCGCGGTGCGGTGGCGGTGATGGGACCGCCGGCGATGGCCGATGACGTCGCCGCTCTGGGCGTTCGTTTCATTCCGGAAGAAAATCCCCGCGCTGCATTGGCGCATTTCGCGGCGGCTTTTTTTGTCGGCCAGCCCGATGTCGTGGCGGCGGTCACCGGCACCAAGGGAAAGTCCTCCATCGTCGCCTTCCTGCGCGAGATCTGGACCGCGCTAGGTAAACCCGCGGCCAGCCTGGGGACGGTGGGCGTGATCGGGCCCCCGGGCGCCATCCCGCTCTCTCACACCACGCCCGACCCGGTTGAGATTCACGAATTGCTGGCGAAGCTGAAACAGGAGGGCGTGGATCACCTGGCCATCGAAGCCTCCAGCCATGGTTTGGACCAGCACCGGCTGGACGGGGTGAAGATTGCCGCTTGCGGGTTCACCAACATCACCCGCGACCATATGGATTATCATCCCACCTTCGATGATTACCTGGCCGCCAAGCTGCGCCTGTTCACCGAAGTGGTTCAGGATGGCGGTGTGGCGGTGGTCAATGCCGATGCCGCCCATGCCGACCGCTTCATCGCCGCCGCCAAGACGCGGGACTTGAAACTCATCACCGTCGGCCGCAAGGGCGACACCATCCATCTCGACCGCCGCGAGGACCGGGGCGGTTCGCAGGACCTGACCTTGCACTATGGCGGCAAGATTTTTTATGTCGAACTGCCTCAGGCCGGCGATTTCCAGGCGTCCAATGCGCTGGTGGCGGCGGGTCTGGCGATCGGGCTCGGCGAAACTCCCGCAAAGGTTTTTGCCGCGCTGGAACATCTCAAGGGCGCGCCCGGGCGGATGGAGAAGGTCGCCTTCGCGGCCAGCGGCGCTCCGATCTATGTGGATTATGCCCATACCCCGGATTCGCTGGAGAAAGTCCTGGAGGCGCTGCGCCCTCACACGGCGGGCCGGCTGCACGTGGTGTTCGGCTGCGGCGGCGACCGCGACAAGGGCAAGCGGCCGCTGATGGGCGCCATCGCCGCGCGATTGGCCGATGATGTGATCGTCACTGATGACAATCCCCGCAGTGAAGACGCAAGCGTCATCCGCCGCGAGATTCTGGCCGCGGCCAAAGGCGCGCGCGAGATCGGCGACCGCGCCCAGGCCATCCGCACCGCGGTTTCGGACTTGAAGACTGGCGATGTGCTGATCCTGGCCGGCAAGGGTCATGAGACCGGCCAGTATATAAAGGGTGAGGTTTTTCCCTTTTCCGACCGCGAGCAGGCGATTGAGGCCGCTATTGCTTTGGGAGGGCGCGGGGCATGACCTTGTGGACCCATCTCGAAGCCGAGGCTGCCACTCTGGGCGAAGCCAGCCAAGCCTTCACCGTGAACGGCATTTCGATCGACACCCGCACCTTGAAAGAGGGCGACCTGTTCGTCGCGCTGCAGGGCGACAATCGCGACGGCCACGCCTTTGTACGCGCCGCCTTTGACGCCAAGGCCGGCGCGGCGATGGTCGCGCATGCGCCGAAAGATGATGCCAAGGGTCCGCTTCTGACCGTCGGCCATACCCAACGCGGACTGGAAGACCTGGCGCGCGCCTCCCGCGCCCGCAGCCATGCCAGGATCGTGGCCGTCACCGGCAGCGCCGGCAAAACCACAACCAAGGAAATCCTGCGGCTGGCCTTCAACGCCCTGGGCCGCACCCATGCCTCGGCCGCGTCCTATAACAATCACTGGGGCGTGCCGCTCAGTCTTGCCTCGATGCCGCGCGATACCGAGTTCGGCATCTTTGAAGTGGGCATGAACCATTTCGGGGAGCTGCGGAACCTGGTCTCCTTCGTGGAGCCGCATGTTGCTCTGGTCACCACCATCGCGCCCGCGCATCTGGAATTCTTCGGTACTTGCGAGGCGATTGCCGATGCCAAGTCGGAAATCTTCGAAGGCTTGCTGCCGGGCGGCGTGGCCCTGATCCCGGCCGACAGTCCTTATGCCGCCCGGCTCAAAGCCCGGGCCGAACAGGCCCATGTCTCCCGCATCGTGAGCTTCGGGGAAAAGGGCGACGCCCGGCTGGTTTCTTTCACGCCCGACGGCGAGGGCATGCGGGTCAAGGCCGATATCCTGGGCCGCCTGGTGGATGCCTATGTCGGCGCGCCCGGCGCGCACATCGCCCAGAATGTGGTGGGCGCGCTGGCGGCGGTCGCGGTGCTGGAAGGCGATGTGCTGAACGCCGCTGCCGCGCTGAAGAATTTCGCCGCCCTCAAGGGACGGGGCGCGCGTTTCGAGAGCGGCGGCATCCAGGTGATCGACGAAAGCTATAATGCCAATCCCGCGTCCATGGCGGCGGCGCTGGCGCTTCTGGGCAACAGCCCAAATAAAACAAATGGCCGCAAGATTGCCGTACTGGGCGACATGCTGGAGATGGGCGAGGGCGGCCAAGCCCATCATACCGGCCTGGCGGCGCCGATCGAAGCCAACAAGGTCGATCTGGTATTTGCCAGCGGCGCGCAGATGAAGGCGCTGTGGGACGTGCTGCCCGTCTCCCGCCGCGGCGCCTATGCCGAAAATTCCCAAGCGCTGGCGCCCCAGGTGCTGGCGGTCGTGCAGCCGGGCGACACGGTGCTGGTGAAAGGCTCCAACGGGGCGCGCATGTCCGTGATCATCGATGCGCTGAGGACGAAGGCCTAGATGCTCTACTATCTCTCGCTCCTCACCCATACCGACCAGCTGGCCTTCTTCCGCCTGTTCAAATATCTCACCTTCCGCTCCGGCGCGGCGGTGGTGACGGCGCTGCTGATCGCCTTCCTGATCAATCCCATGCTGATCCGCTGGCTGAAGGTGAAGCAGGGCAAGGGTCAGCCCATCCGCAGCGACGGTCCCCAGCGCCATATCCTGGAAAAGGCCGGTACCCCCACCATGGGTGGGCTTCTGATCCTGATCCCCTGGGTGGGTTCCACCCTGCTGTGGGCCAGCCTGTCCAACCGCTATGTCTGGATCGCGCTGATGGTGACGGCGACCTACGGCATGCTGGGTTTCCTGGATGACTATTATAAAGTGACCAAGCGCACTTCCGATGGGCTCTCGGGGCGTGCGCGTCTGTTGATCGAATTCGTCGTGGCGGCTTTGGGGACCTGGCTGATCATGCAGTCGGAGACCAAGGAATTGTCCGGCGTGCTGGCGGTTCCTTTCATCAAGACGGCGCTGTTGCCGCTGGGCATATTCTTCCTGGCCGTCGGTGTGTTCGTGATCGCGGGCGCCGCCAATGCGGTGAACTTCACCGACGGGCTGGACGGCTTGGCCATCGTGCCGGTGATGATCGCCGCCGCCACCTTCACCCTGATTGTCTATCTGGTAGGCAATGAGAGATTCGCCGCCTACCTGCAGGTTCCCTATATCGAATATTCCGGCGAGCTGGCGGTGTTCCTGGCGGCGTTGGTTGGCGCCGGCCTGGGCTTTCTCTGGTACAACGCGCCGCCGGCCGCCATTTTCATGGGCGATACCGGCTCGCTGCCCCTGGGCGGCGCGCTGGGTGTGGTCGCCGTCGCCGCAAAACACGAGATCGTGCTGGGTCTGGTGGGCGGGCTTTTCGTCGTCGAGACGGTTTCGGTGGTGGTGCAGGTGATCTCCTTCAAGCTCACCGGCAAGCGCGTCTTCAAGATGGCGCCGATCCATCATCACTATGAACAGCTGGGCTGGACCGAGCCCACCATCGTGATCCGCTTTTGGATCGTGGCGGTGGTGCTGGCGCTCTTGGGCCTCGCCACCCTGAAGCTGCGGTAGAAGCATGATCCCCAGCCGCGTCTTCGCCAACAGGACTGTCGCCATCTTCGGACTGGCCCGTACCGGGCTGGGCGCGGTGCGCGCGCTGGTGGCCGGCGGCACCAAGGTGATCGCCTGGGACGACAGCAGCACCGCACGCGACCTGGGCGGCCAGGAAGGCGCCGAACTGATGCCCTGGCGCGAATGGCCCTGGGAAAATATCGCAGCCTTGATCCTGTCGCCCGGCGTACCGCTGACTCATCCCCAGCCGCATGGCGTGGTGGAGCATGCCAACCGCGCCAAGGTTCCGGTGATCGGCGATGTCGAATTGTTTGCGCACGAAATCCGTCCCCAATCCGACCAGCCGGGCAAGGCGTCCGTCATTGCCATCACCGGCACCAACGGCAAATCCACCACCACCGCATTGATCGGGCATATTCTCAACCAGTGCGGCTTTAACGCCCAGATCGGCGGCAATATCGGCAAGTCGGTGCTGGAACTGGCGCCGCCCTCGGCCAAGACGATCTATGTGCTGGAGATGTCCAGCTTCCAGATCGATCTCACCCCCGGTCTGCATCCCGATGTGGGCGTGCTGTCCAACCTTTCGCCCGACCATATCGACCGCCACGGTACGATGGAAAACTACGCCGCCATCAAGGCGCGGCTGATGAAACAGACAGCGCGCGACGGCCAGGTCGTCGTGGGCGTGGACGACAGCTATTCCTCGGCCATCTTCACCCAGCTGGCGGCGTCCGGCGGGGCCCAGGCGCAGCCAGTTTCGGTGGGCAAGGTGCTGGGCCGCGGAGTCTTTGTCGTCGACGGCGCTCTTTATGACGCCATGGGCGCCCGTGCCGTGAAAGTGATGGACATGGCCCAGGCCAGCCATCTTCCCGGCGCCCACAATTGGCAGAATGCGGCGCTGGCCTATGGCGCCGTGCGTCCATTCATCAGCGATGCAAAAGCCATCGCGGCCGCCATCGCCAGCTTTCCGGGCCTTGCCCATCGCATGGAGGATGTGGGCCATATCGGCAAAGCAGTTTTCATCAACGACTCCAAGGCCACCAATGCGGATGCCACGGCGCGGGCTCTGGCGGTCTATCCCGATATCTTCTGGATCGCCGGCGGCAAGCCCAAGGAAGGCGGCATTGAGAGCCTAGCCACCTATTTCCCCCGCATCCGCAAAGCCTATCTGATCGGCGAAGCTGCGCCGCAATTCGCCCGCACCTTGGAAGGTGAAGCGCCCTATGAAATGTCGGGCGTGCTCGAGACGGCGCTATCCCATGCTGCCGCCGACGCACAAGCGTCCCAGGTAGCGCATCCGGTGGTGCTGTTGTCGCCGGCCTGTGCCTCTTACGACCAGTTCAAGGATTTCGAGCAGCGTGGCGACATCTTCCGCAGCCTGGTCGCCAAGCTGCCGCGTGACGCCGTCAATAACCGGGGCGTCGCATGATGAACCGGGCTGACAAAAGCGGCTTCGCCAATTGGTGGTTCACGGTCGACCGCGTCGCCCTTTTCTGCATGCTGGCGCTGGCCGGCATCGGGCTGATGTTGGCTTTTGCCGCCAGCCCCGCCATCACCGGCGGTCCTTTGACCGCGGGGGATTTCCGCTATTCGGCTCGCCAGGCGGCCTTTGCGTTGCTGGCCGTGGGCATCCTGGGCGGCGTGTCGCTGCTCAACCTGCGCCAGATCCGGATTGTGGCGGCGGTGACGTTCGCCTGTGCCCTGATCGGGTCCTTCCTGGTGCTGTTCATCGGCGCCGACGTGCTGGGCGCGAGGCGCGAATTGGATCTGGGCGCCTTTGCGTTACAGCCATCGGAATTTCTCAAGCCCAGCTTCGCCATCCTGGCCGCCGCCGTGCTGGCCGACCGCCAGCCCCTGGCCATTCCCAAGCCGGTGGTGACCTTCCTGCTCCTGGTGCCGGCGCTGGCGATCCTGATCCGCCAGCCCGATGTGGGACAGACCGGACTGTTGCTCTGCCTGTGGGGCGCGATGCTGTTCTTCTGGGGCATGTCCTTTGTCTGGGTCGGTGCCGGTCTGGGCATTGCGGGCGCCTTGGGCCTGATGGCCTATGAAATCTTTCCCCATGTCCATCATCGCGTCGACCAGTATCTCAGCGAATCCGACACCGGCTATCAGGCCGGGTTGGCGTTGAAAGCGTTCGCGCATGGCGGCTTTACCGGCGTAGGACCGGGCGCAGGCACCATCAAATATCGCATCCCGGACGCCCATTCCGATTTCATCTTCGCGGTGGCGGGCGAGGAGTTCGGCTTTGTGCTTTGCGGCGTGATCGCCTTGCTGTTCTGCGTCCTCACCGTGCGGCTGTTGCTGCGCTCGGCGGGCGCGCGCGAACCCTTCTCTCAGTTGGCCGGTGCAGGGCTGGCAGTGGTGACCGCGGTGCAGGCTTTCATCAATATGGGTGTGGCGGTGTCGCTGCTGCCGGCCAAGGGCATGACCTTGCCTTTCATCTCTTATGGCGGCTCCTCGCTGTTCGCGGTGGCGCTCACCATGGGCTTTGCCCTGGCGGTGACCCGCCAGCGGCCGCAGATCCGTCTTGCCACTCATGACGATCCCAGCTTTTTCATGGTGCGGGCATGAGTTCGTCCAATGTCATCGTCCTGTCGGCGGGCGGCACAGGGGGGCATCTTTTTCCGGCTCAGGCGCTGGCGGGTGCGCTGGCCAAACGCGGCCGCAAGATCGTGGTGATGACCGATGCGCGCTTCGCCAACTATGGCACCAGCTTTCCCGGTGCGGGAATCCTCACCGTGCCGTCGTCGCCCTTCAATGCCGTCAGTGCGCCGTTCAAGATACTGGCCGGTATCGCTATCGCCTTCGTCAAATTGTTGAAGCTCAAGCCGGCCGCGGTTGTCGGCTTCGGCGGGTATCCCAGTGTGCCGGTGATGATGGCCGCCACCCTGGCGCGGCTTCCCACCGTCATCATCGAGCAGAATGCCGTGGTGGGACGCGCCAATCGCCTGGTGATGAACCGCGTGAAGACGGTGGCGGCGGCCTTTCCCATCGCCCGTTTCGCGCCCAGGGACAAATCCAAGATCGTACTCACCGGCAACCCGCTTCGCCCGGAAGTGGAAGCCTTGTGGGCGGCCCCCTATCAAATGCCGGAAGCGGGCGGGCCGTTGCGCCTCTTGGTATTCGGCGGCAGCCAGGGCGCGCGCGCCATGAGCGAGATCGTGCCGGCGGCGCTGACCCGCCTGCCGCATGACATGAAGATGCGCCTGTCGGTGGTGCAGCAATGCCGTCCCGAAGACATGGAGACGGTGCGCGAAGTCTATCGCAATGCCGAGATTCGCGCCGATCTTCAGAGTTTTTTCAACGATCTGCCCAAGCGCATGGCGGAAACTCAGTTGGTGATCGCCCGCTCGGGGGCCGGCACGGTTGCCGAACTGATGGCGATCGGCCGTCCCGCCATCCTGGTGCCGCTGCCCGGCGCGCTGGACGACAACCAGACCCCCAATGCCGACATACTGGCGCGGGCCAATGCCGGCTGGCGGGTGGCGCAAGCCGATTTCACCCCGGATTCCCTGGCCCAGATGCTGAACCAGATTTTCTCCGATCCCCTTGGTCTGGCCCGGCGCGCCTCTGCGGCGCATGCCCTGGCCACGCCGCAGGCGGCCGAGAGATTGGCCGATGTGGTGGAACAGCTTGCCGGCGGCAGGAGGGCGGCCTGATGGCGACCCCGACTCCTCATATTCAGGTCACCACCCGCGTGCCGCTGGACATCGGCGCCATTCATTTCATCGGCATCGGCGGTATCGGCATGAGCGGCATCGCCGAGATCATGCATAACCTCGGCTACAAGGTGCAGGGCAGCGACACGGCCGACAATGCCAATGTCAAACGCCTGCGCGCCATGGGCATCAGCGTGCATGTCGGCCACAATGCCGACAATCTCAAAGACGCCCATGCCGTGGTCTATTCCTCGGCAGTGAAGCCCGGCAATGTCGAATTCGACGCCGCGCGCGCTTTGTCGCTACCGCTGGTGCGCCGCGCCGAAATGCTGGCCGAGATCATGCGGCTGCGCTCCTGCATCGCCATCGCTGGCACCAACGGCAAGACCACCACCACAACCATGGTTGCCTCGCTGCTGGACGCGGGCGGCTTGGACCCGACCGTCGTCAATGGCGGCATCATCAACGCCTATGGCACCAATGCCCGGCTGGGCGCGGGCGAATGGGTGGTGGTGGAAGCCGATGAAAGCGACGGCACGTTCCTGCGCCTGCCGGCCACCGTGGCGGTGGTGACCAACGCCGATCCCGACCACCTGGATTACTACGGCACCTTCGAGAATATGCGCGATGCCTTCCAGCGCTTCATCGAGAATGTGCCCTTCTATGGCTTCGCGGTGCTCTGCATCGACCATCCCGAAGTGCAGGCCATGGTGGGCCGCATCACCGACCGCCGCATCATCACCTATGGTTTCAGCCCCCAGGCCGACGCGCGGGCGGTGAATATCTCCTTCTCGGAAGGCGCGTCCCATTTCGACTGTGTCTTCACCGACCGCCGCAAGGGAACCGAAACCCGGCTGGACGGGATGAGCCTGCCGATGCCGGGCGAGCACAATGTGCAGAATGCCATGGCGGCCATCGTGGTGGCGCGACAACTGGGTGTCGCCGATGCGGTGATTCAGAAGGGTCTGAAGGAATTCCGCGGCGTGGGCCGCCGCTTCACCAAGGTGGGCGAAGTCAACGGCGCCGCCATCATCGACGATTATGCCCACAATCCCTTCAAGATCGCTGCGGCGGTACGCGCCGCGCGCCAGGCCTATAAGGGCCCGGTGGTGGCGGTGGTGCAGCCGCATCGTTATACCCGCCTTCGCGACACCTTCGAGCAGTTCGCCACCTGCCTCAATGACGCCGATGTGGCGGTGATCGCGCCGGTCTATGCCGCGGGCGAGCAGCCGATCGAGGGCATCAATCGCGACAGCTATGTGGAGGCCCTGCGCGCCCATGGTCATCGCAACGTGATCACCATCGAAGGCGAAGAGGACTTGGCAGCAGCCGTTGCACCTTATGTGAAGCCGGGCGCTGTCATTATCGGTACCGGCGCGGGCTCGATCACGGGCTGGATGAACAATCTTCCCAAAAGGCTGGAGGCGCAGACGTGATGATGACGCGCCCCTGCGACATGCTTCCGCCGGTTCGGGGCTCGCTCACCATGGGCGCGGCGCTCAAGGACTTGGTGTGGTTCCGCGCCGGCGGGCCGGCCGAAATCTTGTTCCGTCCAGCCGATGCCGACGACCTGGCCGGCTTCCTGGCGGCAAGGCCGGCAGACCTGCGCGTGTCGGTGATCGGGGTGGGCTCCAACCTCCTGGTGCGCGACGGCGGCATTCCCGGCGTGGTGGTGCGGCTGTCTTCCGCCTTCGGCAAGATTGAAAGCGATGGGATGCGGGTGCGCGCCGGCGCCGCAGCGCTGGATGGCGCTGTTGCCCGGGCCGCGGCCGACGCCGGTATCGCCGGCCTGGAATTCCTGCGTGGTGTCCCCGGCACCATCGGCGGCGCGTTGCGCATGAATGCCGGCTGCTATGGCCGGGAGATCAAGGATATCTTCGTCGAAGCCACTGCCATCGACGGCAAAGGCAATAAAATCAAGCTTTCCAGCGCCGACATGGCTTTCGAATACCGCAAGGCGCGCGGGGCGGCGGAAGACCTGATCTTTGTCGAGGCGGTTCTCGAGGGCACGCCGGGCGATCCCGCGGCCATTCGCGCCCGCATGGAAGAACTTTCCGCCAATCGCGAAGCCAGCCAGCCGATCAAGTCCAAGACCGGCGGCTCGACCTTCAAGAACCCGCCCGGCCACAAAGCCTGGCAGTTGATCGATCAGGCAGGCTGCCGGGGCCTCAAGATCGGCGGCGCCCAGGTCAGCGAGAAACACACCAATTTCCTGATCAATACCGGTGACGCCACCGCGGCCGACCTGGAGGCCCTGGGCGAGGAAGTGCGCAAGCGGGTGCAAGAAAAGTCCGGCATTACCCTGGAATGGGAAATCAAGCGGGTGGGGGTCACATGACCGCCTTTCGCAAGATTTCCGTACTGATGGGCGGCCGCTCCGCCGAACGCGAGGTCTCGCTGTCCTCGGGACGCGGCGTCGTGAAGGCGTTGCGCGAGGAAGGTTTTGACGCCCATCCGCTCGATCCCGGCGACAACCCCGGCCAGCAATTGTTCGAGGCCAAACCCGATGCGGTTTTCAATGCCCTGCATGGCCGCTTCGGCGAAGACGGCACAGTACAGGGACTGCTGGAATTGATGCGAATCCCCTATACCCATTCCGGCGTGCTGTCGTCGGCGCTGGCCATGCACAAGGAGCGCACCAAGGATGTCTATCGTGCTGCCGGCCTGCCGGTGGTGCGTTCCATCGTGGCTGACCGCCGCGAGGTGGCGGGCGAGCATCTGATGGATCCGCCCTATGTGATCAAGCCGGTGAACGAAGGCTCTTCGGTGGGCATCTACATCATCCGCAAGGGTGACAACCGCCCACCCGCAGAACTGGGCGGCGATACATGGAATCTTTCCAACGAGATGATGGTGGAGGAGTTCGTGCCCGGCCGCGAGCTGACCGTCTCGGTGATGGGTGACCGCGCTTTGGGCGTGACCGAAATCACCACCGACTTTGAATTCTACGACTATGAAGCCAAATATGCGCCGGGCGGCTCCAAGCACACGCTTCCGGCCGTGATTCCGCAGAAGGCAGCGGACGAAGCCATGGAGTTGGCGGTTGCCGCCCACAAGGCGCTGGGCTGCCGCGGCGTGACCCGCACCGATTTCCGGTATGACGATACCGGCGCCAGGCACCGCATGATCCTGCTGGAGACCAACACCCAGCCGGGCATGACGCCGACCTCGCTGGTGCCGGAACAGGCGGCTTTGGTCGGCATGTCTTACGCCAAATTGTGCCGCTGGATCGTGGAGGATGCGTCATGCGATCGGTGAATGTGGAGCGCAAGAGCCGCGGCAAGACCCGCGCGCAAGCCCCACGCCCGGCCGGCCGCGGGCGCGAGCTGCCTTCGGTGCAGCCCGGCAGTGGACGGCGCGGTAAGCAATCCGGCTTCTGGGCCGGCTTGCCGGGCCGGCTGTCTCTGTTTGTCCATCGGCCCATGATGGCGATTTGTGTTGTCCTGGCGGCACTGGTGCTGCTGGGGGCGCTATTCGCCAGCGGCGTGATCGGCCGCAGCATCCATGCCGTGGGCCGCGGCATCGACACCGTCACCGCCGATGCCGGTTTCGGCATTTCCGAGATCCATATCACCGGTAACCGCCGCACCCCCTACAGCCAGGTGCTGGAAGTGCTGGGCATGAAGCCCGGCCAATCCATCTTCAGCGCCGATCTGTGGCAGGCGCGCGACCGGCTGGCGCATCTGGACTGGATCGCTTCGGCGGAGATCCATCGCCGCTATCCCGACGCCATTTTCGTCACCCTGGTGGAAAAGCGCCCCTTCGCGCTGTGGCAGCCGCCGGTCACCGCCCGGGGCGAAACCCCGCCCATCCTGGTGGTGGAACGCAATGGCCGGCCCATTACCAGCCATGACGTGGAACGCTTCCGCCGCCTGCCCAAGCTGATCGGCGCGGGTGCACCGCCTGCCGCCGCCGATCTGGTGGATGCCGTGGCCACCCATCGCGCCATTTCCGCGCGCATCGCCGCTTATGCGCGCCAGTCAGAGCGCCGCTGGAACCTGATCCTGGACGATGGTGTGGTGGTGCAGCTTCCCGAAGCCGGCTGGCAGAAGGAACTGGACGCGCTGGAAAAGCTGATCATCGAGGGCGGGATATTGGAACGCGATGTGACTGTGATCGATCTTCGTTCGCCGACCCATTATTTTTTCCTTCTGAAGAATGGCGAGAAGAAGGATGCTGAGCGAGGAAAAGAGACATGAACCAGACGGTTCGCTTGCGCGTGAGCAATGAAATTCCCGCCTACCGCACCGGCCTGGTTTCGGCCCTGGATGTGGGAACCTCCAAAATCGTCTGCGTGATCGGCCAGGCCGAAGCCGGCTCGCTCAAGGTCTTGGGCAGCGCCTTGCGGGAATCCGCAGGTCTCAAGGCCGGCACCGTCACCAGCCTGGAACTGGCGGAGGAGTCCATCCGCGACTGCGTCGCCGCCGCCGAGAATATGGCCGATGCCCGCATCCAGAATGTCCTGATCGGGGTCAATTGCGGCCAGCCGGTCAGCGTCACCAGCCGCAGCGTGATGTCGCTCAACGGCGCTTTGGTTTCCGACTTCCATCTGCGGGCGCTTCTGGCCGATGGCCGGGCCCGGGCCCGGCTGGAAGGTCATGAAATCCTTCAGTCCGCTCCCACAGCCTATGTGGTGGACGAGGCGCGGGGGGTGAAGAACCCCTCCGGCATGTTCTGCCAGCGCATCGGGGTCGCCATGCATGCCGTGGCGGTGCGGCCCTCGCCGCTGCAGAATCTCAAGCTGGCGGTGGAGCGCTGCCACCTCAATGTGGTGGGCAATCTGTTCGGCGCCTATGCCAGCGGCATTTCCACCCTCACCGACGACGAAAAGCAGATCGGCGCCACCGTAATCGACATGGGAGGCGGCACCACCTCCATCGCCGTGTTCCTGGAAGGCCATCTGGTTCATGTCGATGTCGTGCCGGTGGGCGGTTTCTCGGTCACCAGCGATATCGCCCAGATGCTGGCGGCACCGTTGGCCGCCGCCGAACGGACCAAGACCCTGTATGGCGCCGCGATGGGCGACATGGATGGCGGCGCCGATGTGGTCTCGGTCGCCCAGATGGGCGAGCAGGGCGATGATTCGGCCCTGCGCCTGCCGCGTTCCATGCTCACCCGCATCATCCAGGCGCGGCTGGAAGAGATTTTCGGCGAGGTACAGACCCGGCTTCGGGCATCCGGCTTCGATGTGGCGGCGGGACGGCGCGCTGTGCTGACCGGCGGCGCCTGCCAGCTTGCCGGCACCCGCGAACTGGCGGCCCGCATCCTCAACAAGCAGGTCCGCATCGGCCGCCCGCAGGCCTTCCCTGGCCTGGCGGCGGCGTCGGCGGGTCCCGACTATGCCACCGCCATCGGATTGATGATGGCGGGCGCGACCATGCCGCCGGAGCTTTTGAATCCGCATGTCGCGATGCGCACACATGACGAAAAAAGCGAAAAGGGCACGTTTGGATGGCTCTCGCGGTTGACCCGCAGGTGGCTCTAATGATTCAACAAATGAATCAAAGCGAATCGCTTGGGGATTCTGGCGCGCTGCTGGCCAAGGTGATCACAACAGCCGGATGTGCCGGCAAAGGCGCCCACTCATTGAGGAGAAGTTAGCATGGCGATCAACCTGAAAGTCCCGGAGACCAAGGAACTGCGTCCGCGAATCACCGTCCTGGGTGTGGGCGGCGCGGGCGGCAACGCGGTCAACAACATGATTGAGGCCGGTCTGGAGGGCGTCGAGTTCGTCGTCGCCAACACCGACGCCCAGGCCCTGTCCCAGTCCAAATGCGGCTGCCGCATCCAGCTGGGCACCAACACCACCGAAGGCCTGGGCGCGGGCGCCCAGCCGGATGTGGGCCGCGCCGGAGCCGAAGAGTCCCTGCCCGAGATCATGGAGTACCTGTCCGGCGCCCATATGGTGTTCATCGCCGCCGGCATGGGCGGCGGCACCGGTACCGGCGCCGCTCCGGTGATTGCCCGCGCCGTGCGCGAGGCCGGCATCCTGACCGTGGGCGTGGTCACCAAGCCGTTCAGCCTGGAAGGCGACCGCCGCATGCGGGTGGCCGAGCGCGGCATCGCCGAACTGCAGCAGTTCGTCCATACCCTGATCGTGATCCCCAACCAGAACCTGTTCCGGATCGCCAATGACCGCACCACCATGGCCCAGGCTTTCGCCATGGCCGATGAGGTGCTGCATGCCGGCGTGCGCGGTGTTACCGATCTGATCGTGATGCCGGGCCTGATCAACCTGGACTTCGCCGACATCAAGTCGGTGATCAGCGAGATGGGCAAGGCCATGATGGGCACCGGCGAGGCCGAGGGCGAGGACCGTGCCATGCGCGCCGCCGACATGGCCATCTCCAACCCGCTGCTGGACGATGTCACCATGAAGGGCGCCAAGGGCGTTCTGATCAACATCACCGGCGGTCCCGACCTGATGCTGTTCGAGGTCGAACAGGCCGCCAACCGCATCCGCGCGGAAGTAGACCCCGACGCCAACATCATCTTCGGCAACACCATTCTTGAGGATATGGAAGGCCGTATCCGGGTCAGCGTGGTGGCCACCGGCATCGATGCCGAACTGACCAAGATGCCGCTGACCGAAAAGGTTCGCCCCCTGCATCCGCACCTGAACCTCAAGACCCCGCCGCGCGTGGCCCAACCGATTCCGGTTCCCGCGGCGCCGCAGCCGGTCAATCCGGTGCATGCCACCGTCGAGACCGTGGCCACCCAGATGGGTGCCAGCCAGATGGCCGCCGAAAGACCTGTTGCGGATGACTATGTGCTGGGCGGTGCAGACGCTCCGGAAGTCGCGCCGGCGCCGGCGGCAGGCCGCTATGCCGCCACCGAAAGCTACCGGCCGCTGGAGCAGCAACCCCTGGCGCACCGTCCAGAAAAGAAGAGCAGCGGCTGGGGTTTCTTCGGCCGCAAGAAGACCGCGTCCGACATGCGCGCCGAGCCCGCGCCGGAGCCGCGCGCGTCCATGCCGGAACGCGCCGCGCCGCGTGCGACCGCCCAGCCGATGCCACCCTTGCCCCAGGCGCAAGAGGCGCCGCGCAACAATGCCGATGACCTGTTCCCCGACCACAAGCGGGATGAGCAGTTCGAAATACCCGCATTCCTGCGCAGACAGTCCAACTGACGGCAATCGTATGAAACCGAAAAGGGCGGCGCGAGCCGCCCTTTTTTGTTGTCAGCTACTGTCAGTTACTGCTGGACCGACATAGAGACGCTGGCCCGCGAAATCGATCGCCAGCGAATTGTTCCGCAGCAGATCCAGCCCGACAATGGCGGCAGGCTGCTCGTCGAGGTCGAAATAGGTAAAGACCGGAGCGTCGGCGATGATCACAAGCTGCTTGTTCCATGATTTGCCCGGCAGCCGGATTTCCAGCCCATCCGCGCGCAGCGCGGGCGCTTCCTTGCCCAGCACATCCTGCAGCATTGCCGGAGGAGGGCCGAAGCCTGCATAACGTGCTTTGTGGACTCCCAGCCGCTCCGCGCCGCCCCAATTCATCATCGTCATGCTGGCGCCCAGGTCGAACAGGGATGTGATGGTCCAACCATTGAAGCGCGCCTTGAGATACCAGAACTGGATGGCAAATTTTTTCAGCGGACGCGGCAGCAACTCCGCTTCCGACCAGTCGGAGTAGGATTTGGCCGAGCTTTTTTCCGGCGGCAGAAGCTTGAACAGCATGGTGCTGCGGTCCAGCACCACGAAATAGCGCGACAGGATATCCACGCCCAGAATTCCGTCGGGGCCGGCGCTTTCCGTTTCGGGCAAGACGCCCATGGTGAGATTGGAAATGGATTCCCCGGCGACACGCAGCTCGCGCGGCTTGACCGGCATGACGTCGGCGACATCGTTGATGCCGTATACGGTCATCCGGTCCGGCTGGGATTGGGTCAGGTTCAGCTTCTGGCGGACATGCTCAAAGATCAGCGACCGGCTGGAAGCGGTGTCGATGAGAAAGTGGAAAGGTCCCTGGCCGTCGACATAGACCTCTGTGGAAAGCCGGCCGTGATAATCGATGCGGTAGGGCTGCTCGGCGGGCAATGCCGCCCGAGCCTGGCTTGCCGGCAAGGCCAGCGCCAGAAAGGCAATCAACGCTCCCGTCCCACGCATGCGGCCTGCTCCCGAAGCCGTTGGTTTAAGTAGACGCCTGTAACAAGCGGGCCGCAACCGCTTTCAGGCTGCATGCGGGCCGGGCTAAACTCCCGCCATGACCTCCCGCCGCACCATCGCCCGTCCCGTTACGGCCACCGGCACCGCCCTGCATGCCGGCGTGCCGGTCACCATGGGCCTGTCGCCAGCCGCCGCCGGCAGCGGCATTGTCTTTCGCCGCGCCGATCTGGGAACCGACATTCCCGCCCGTTACGACCTGGTGAGCGAAACCCGGCTGGGTACGGTGATCGGCACCGGCAGCGCCAAGGTGGGTGTGGTCGAGCATCTGATGGCGGCGGCGGCGGGCGCGGAAATCGACGATCTGCTGGTCACTTTGGACGGGCCCGAGCCGCCCATCCTGGATGGCGACGCGCTGTCCTATCTCAGCCTGCTGGAAAGCGCCGGGGTGCGGGAACATGAGGAACGCCGCACCGCCATAAAGGTGCGCAAAGCCGTCACGGTGGAAAGCGGCGCGGCTCGAGCCTCGCTGCTGCCGGATGACCGGCTGTCTTATTCCTACGAGCTGAGTTTTCCGGTGATCGGCGAGCAATATTACGCCTTCGCCTTCAGCCGCGCCGGCTTCAAGGCCGAAATCGCCCCGGCCCGTACCTTCGGGTTCCTCAGCGAGTTGGAAGCGCTCAACAAGATGGACCTGGCCAAGGGGGCATCCTTGGCCAACACCCTGGCATTGGATGACAGCGGCGTGATCAACCGCGAACGCCAGCGCTTTGCCGATGAATTTGTTCGTCACAAGATCCTGGACGCCATCGGCGACATGGCCCTGGCTGGGGCGCCGCTGATCGCCCGGTTCGAGGGGCGGAGATCGGGCCACGCGACCAACAATGCCCTGCTGAAGGCGCTGTTTGCCGATTCCAGCCAATATGAACGGGTGGAACTCTGATCCCGGTGAACAAACCGCCACTTTCCCGGAACGCCAGCGACACTGTATATAAAGAGCGCAAAGCGCGGCCCGGGCTGTGAAGCCGTGACAAGCATTTGAAATTGCTTGTTTTTCGCGCGAAACCAAGGACTGTCGATGAGCTCTGCCGCCTGCTTCAAGCCGTTTTGTTGGAAGAAGAGCCTGCGCGCCGCCCTGGCGGTCGCCAGCCTGGCGCTGCTGGCCGGCTGCTCGCTGTTCGGCGGCAAGGACGATGAGACCAACAACGCCAACAAGGATGCCGCCAATTACCGTGAGCGCACGGTCGAGCAGATCTATGCCGATGGCTGGCGGGCGATCAATGCGGGTGCCTGGGACATCTGCTCCGCCCAGTTCAACGAAGTCGACCGCCAGCATCCCTATTCGGTGTGGGCGCGTCGCGCCATGCTGATCAGCGCCTTCTGCTCCTATCAGGCCAATGCCTATCCGGCCGCCATCGCCACCGCCGACCAGTATATCTCGCTGCATCCCGGCAGCCCCGAAGTGGCCTATGCCTTCTATATCAAGGCCATCTCGCTTTATGAGCAGATCGTGGATATCGGCCGCGACCAGTCCAACACCGAAGGCGCGCTGGTCGCCTTGCAGGACGTGGTGCAGCGCTTCCCCGACACCGAATATGCCCGCGACGCCACCCTGAAGATCGACCTGACCAACGATCACCTGGCCGGCAAGGAAATGGCGGTGGGCCGCTATTACCTGCGCAAGGGCGACTATATCGGCGCCATCAACCGGTTCCGCACCGTGGTGGACCAATACCAGACCACGCCACAGATCGCCGAAGCCCTGGAGCGGATCTGCGAGGCCTATTACAGCCTGGGCCTGGACAGCGAGGCGCAGACCGCCGCCGCCGTGCTGGGCAAGAACTATCCCGGCTCGGGCTGGTACAAAGATGCCTACAACATCCTCAAGGGGCGCAGCCTGAAACCAATGGAAGACAGGCGCTCCTGGATCAGTCAGGCTTTCCACAAGGCTTTTTAGATTCGGGATCGGGCGTGCTGGCTGCGCTGACCATCCGTGACATAGTCCTGATCGAGCAGGCGGCGCTGGAATTCGCCCCCGGCCTGAACGTGCTGACGGGTGAAACCGGCGCGGGCAAATCCATTCTGCTGGATTCCCTGGGCCTGGCGGTGGGCGGCCCCACGGGTTCCAAGGGGCGCGCCAGTGTGCGAGCGGGTGCGGCCCAAGGTTCGGCTACCGCCGTGTTCGAGCCGCAAAAGAATCATGCCGCCTGGGGTTTGCTGCGCGACCAGGCGATGGAATCCGGTTCCGAGATCGTGCTGCGCCGGACCCTGGCCGTTGACGGCCGCAGCCGCGCCTTCATCAATGACGAAGCGGTGGGCGTGAGCCTTTTGAAGGAGCTGGGCGATCTTCTGCTGGAGGTGCATGGCCAGCAGGACGATCGCGGCTTGTTCGATACCGCCACCCATCGCAGCCTGCTGGACGGGTTCGGCGGGTTGAACGGCGATGTCCAGACCGTGACAGCGCTGCATGGTGAATGGATGGCGGCGCGTGCCGCTTTGGAAGACTTGAAGGCGCTGGCGGAACGGGCCCAGGCCGAGGCCGATTTCGTCCGCGCCGCGGCTGGCGAATTGTCGGACTTCGCGCCCGAAGCGGGCGAGGAAGAGAAGCTGGCGGGCGAGCGGGCGCTGATGATGAATGCGGCGCGTATTGTCGAGGAAGTCTCGTCGGCCCTGGAATCCCTGTCGGGCGAGCGTGGCGCCGAAACCGGCCTGGCCCAGGCCATGCGCAAGCTGTCGCGCATGACGCCGGAAGCGCGCAAGATCGTGGCGCCGGCCGAGACCGCCCTGGAACAATCCTACGCCCTGGCGGAGGAAGCGCGGCGCGAACTGGATTCCTTGTTGTCGCGGCTGGACACCGACACCGCTGCCCTGGAACGCAAGGAAGAGCGGCTGTTCGCGCTGCGGGCCCTGGCGCGCAAATATGGCGTGACCCCGGATCAGCTGCCGCGCATCCGCGATGAGTTCGCGGCCAGGCAGGAGGCGCTGACCGCGGGCGGCGGCCAGATCAAACAGGCGGACGCCAAGCTCGCCGCTACGCGCGATGCCTATCTGGCGGCGGCTCGTAAGCTCTCTAAATCGCGCGAAGGTGTGGCCAAGAAATTGGAGACCGCCGTGGCGGCCGAACTGGCGCCGCTCAAGCTGGGCCATGCCAAATTCCGGGTGGCGCTGGAAAAGCTGGACGACGACAAGGGCGCGGCCACCGGCCTGGAGCGCATCGCCTTCGAAGTCGCCACGGTCGAAGGGGCAAACTTTGGCGGCCTGGCCAAGATCGCGTCCGGCGGCGAACTGGCGCGGTTTTCCCTGGCCTTGAAAGTCGCTCTGGCCCAGGTCTCCTCGCCCGCCGCGCTGGTGTTCGACGAGGTGGACCGCGGCGTGGGCGGTGCGGTAGCGGACGCGGTGGGCGAACGCTTGCAGCGCCTGGCCGAAACCACACAGGTGTTGTTGGTCACCCATTCGCCGCAGGTTGCGGCCCGTGCCGCGCGGCATTTCCGCATCTCGCGCGCCAAAGACAAGACAAAGATCGAATTGCTGAACGCGGAACAGCGGCTGGAAGAAATCGCCCGCATGCTGTCGGGCGCTGCCGTTACATCCGAAGCCCGCGCCGCCGCCAAACGGCTGATGGCGGAGGCTTCTATGCCTCTGAAGAAGGCTCGTAAAAGGGCATGAGCAGCAAGGCGATCGACAAGCTGACCTCGGCGGAGGCCGAGAAGGTTGAGGAGCGTTTCACCGCAGGTGAACGAAATAGCCCAACGGGCTATTTCGAGCGACGAAAGCCGCGAGCTTGGGCGAGCGGCGTGAGACCGCAATGAAACCCGTTGAGAAATTAGGCTCTGCCGAGGCTCAAAAAGAACTCGACAAGCTCGCCCGCGAAATCGCCGAGCATGATCGGCATTATTATCTGCAGGATGCCCCGAAAATCAGCGACGCCGGCTACGACGCGCTGCGCCGCCGCAATGCCGAGATCGAGGCGCGCTTTCCTCTGCTGGTGCGGCCCGACAGTCCCAGTCACCGGGTCGGCGCCAAGGCATCCGAAAAATTCGCCAAAGTCGTCCATCGCGTGCCCATGTTGTCCTTGGACAATGCTTTTGACGATCAGGACGTGGAGGAATTCCTGGGCCGGGTGCGCCGCTTCCTGGGCCTGAAAGACGGCCAGAACGTCGCGGTCACCGCCGAACCCAAGATTGACGGCCTTTCTGCTTCCCTGCGTTACGAGAAGGGTCTGCTGGTGCAGGGCGCCACCCGAGGTGATGGCCAGGAAGGCGAAGACATCACCGCCAACCTGCGCACCATTTCCGACATTCCGCTGCGGCTGAAGGGCAAACCGCCCGCGGTGCTGGAAGTGCGCGGCGAGGTCTATATGACCCACAAGGCCTTTGAGGCGCTGAACAAGCGGCAGGCCAAGGACGGCAAGCCGACCTATGCCAATCCGCGCAATTCCGCCGCCGGATCGGTGCGCCAGCTCGATCCGTCCATCACCGCCTCGCGGTCGCTGAATTTCTTCGCCTATACCTGGGGCGATATTTCCGAACTGCCCGCCAAGACCCAAAGCGGCATGCTGGAAAAGTTTGAGGAGTATGGCTTCATCGTCAATCCGCTGGTGAAACAGTGCGAGACGCTGGAGCAGATTCTCAAATTCTATCGCGACATCGAAACACGCCGCGCTCGCCTGGGTTATGACATTGACGGTGTGGTCTACAAGGTGGACCGGCTGGACCTGCAGGAGCGGCTGGGCTTTGTCTCGCGCTCGCCGCGCTGGGCCATCGCCCACAAATTCCCCGCCGAGCAGGCCGAAACCGTCTTGGAGGACATTGAGATTCAAGTTGGCCGTACCGGCAAGCTGGCGCCGGTGGCGCGGCTGAAGCCGGTCACGGTTGGTGGGGTGGTGGTGCAGAACGCCACCCTGCACAATGAAGACGAGATTGCGCGGCTGGATGCGCGCATCGGCGACACCGTGGTGATCCAGCGCGCCGGCGATGTGATCCCGCAGGTCTTGCGCGTTATTCCGGAGAAGCGGCCCAAAAGCGCCAAGCCTTACAAGTTTCCCGACAAATGCCCGGTCTGCGGCAGCCATGCCGTGCGCGAGGTCGACGAAAAGACCGGCAAGGCGGACGTCGACCGCCGCTGTACCGGCGGGCTGATCTGCGATGCCCAGACCGTGGAGCGGCTCAAATATTTCGTGGGTCGAGACCAGTTCGACATTGAAGGCCTGGGCGGCACCATGATCGAGCTGTTCCACGACAAGGGTTTGCTGAAAGAGCCGGCGGATATCTTCGCCCTGACGGAAAAGCCGGAAAAGGTCAGCAAGGTCCTGGCCGAACATCGCGCCGCCTTAAGCGAGGAACGCCGCGCCGCCGAGGGTAAGGAACCGGTAAAGACCAAAGCCAAAAAGGAAGATCGCGAAGACAAGGTGGTCGAAAACCTGATGGCGGCGATCGAGCGGCGGCGCACCATTGGCCTGGACCGCTTCATCAACGCGCTGGGTATCCGCCATGTGGGCGAGACCACGGCGCGGCTGTTGGCGCGGCATTACCGTTCGATTGACGCTTTCCTGGATGGCATGAAGGCCAATGACGCGCTGGAGGAATTGCAGCATATCGAAGGCATTGGCGGCGTGGTTGCGGAAGCCATCCACGACTTCTTCGACGAGCCGCATAATGTGAAGGCGGTCAAGCGGCTGCTGGAGTGGCTGGATGTGACCGACATGGCCGCGCCGGCAAAATCCTCGCCGGTGTCGGGCAAGACGGTGGTGTTCACCGGCACCCTGGAGAAGATGACCCGCCAGGAAGCCAAGGCGCGGGCGGAAAGCCTGGGCGCGAAAGTGTCAGGCTCGGTGTCGGCCAAGACCGATATCGTGGTGGCAGGCCCGGGCGCGGGCTCGAAGCTGAAAGACGCGCAGAAGCACAATGTCCAAGTGCTGGACGAGGATGCTTGGTTGAAGTTGATCTCATAGTGTCATGGCCCACCGGAGTGTGGGCCATCCAGTTGGGTTTGCGATTGCCCTGAAGGTTAGGCGCAAGCGTCATCTGGGTGGCCCGCATTCGCGGGCCATGACAATAAGAGCTAGATCGCCCGCGTCGCCCGGTCCAGCCACTTGCGGGTGTCTTCGTCCACCAGCGGCGCAATCGTGTCGCGCACCCGCGCATGATAGATATTCAGCCAGCCGCGTTCACCGTCGCTTAACAGTGACGATTCCACCAGGTTCAAGTCGATCGGCACCAGGGTGATGGTCTCGAATCCCATCATCGGCCGCTCGCCGCCCAGGTCCTCAGGCTTGGTCACCACCACCAGATTCTCGATCCGGATGCCGAAGGCGCCGGTCTTGTAGAAGCCGGGCTCGTTGGAACAGACCATGCCCGGCTTCAAAGGCTGCATCACCGGCTTCTTGGAGATGTTCTGCGGCCCTTCATGCACCGAAAGATATGAGCCGACACCATGACCGGTGCCATGGTCGTAATCCAGTCCCGCTTCCCACAGCGGACGCCGCGCGAAGCTGTCCAACTGCATGCCGATGGTGCCGTCGGGGAACCGCGCGGTGGCCAGCGCGATATGGCCTTTCAGCACCCGGGTGAAGCGGTCGCGCATTTCGGGCGTGGATTCGCCCACCATGATGGTGCGGGTGACGTCGGTGGTGCCGTCGGGATATTGCGCGCCGCTGTCCAGCAGGAACATCTCGCCGGGATGGACGGTGCGGTTGGTGGAACGCGTTACCCGGTAATGCACAATGGCGCCGTTGCTGCCGGCACCGGAAATGGTGTCGAAGGACACGTCGCTGAGACAGCCGGTGGCGCGGCGGAAGCCTTCCAGGGTCTCGGCCACCTGGATTTCGGTCAACTCACCGCCCGCGGCATTATTCTCGAACCAAGCCAGGAATCGCGCCAACGCTGCGCCATCGCGGATGTGCGCCTTACGCATGCCTTCGATTTCCAGGCTGTTCTTGCAGGCCTTGGGCAACTGGCAGGGATCGGCGCCCTGGCGCACCTTGGCGCCCGCCTTGCCCAGCCGGTCGAAGATCGCGGCTGCGGCGGTGGTGGGGTCCACCAGAACGCTTTTGCCCTTCATCGCGTCCAGCGCCGCGCTGAATTGGGAAGGGTCGTGCACCTGCACGCTGTTGCCCAGATGCGCCAGCAGTTCGGGCGAGCGCTTGGCGGAGTCCAGGAACAGGTCGGCGCCGCCGTCTTCGTGCAGAATCGCAAAGGCCAACGTGAAAGGCGTGTGCGGCACGTCATGGCCGCGGATGTTGAGCAGCCAGCAGACGGAATCCGCCAGGGTAATCACCGCGGCTTCCGCGCCCGCTTTCTTCAAGCCGTCGCCCAGGCGCAGCCGTTTGGCCTCGCCCTGTTCGCCCGCCAGGTTCAAGGCATGCGGCTTGGCCGGCGTCACCGGTGGGGCGGGTTGGTCCTCCCACACCGCGTCGATGGGATTAGACTCCACCGCCACCAGGGTGCCGCCGGCTTTTTCCACGGCGGCTTTCAGGTGCATCACGCCATGCTGGGTGTGCAGCCAGGGGTCATAACCGAGTTTCGCCCCTTTCGGCAGATTGTCGGGCAGCCAACCCTGCGGTCCTTCCGCCACCAGGTCGCGCGGGTCGAACAATTTGGTCTCGGTCTGGTTCCTCACCTGCAAGGTGTAGCGGCCATCGACAAAGATCGCGGCCTTGTCCTTCAGCACCACAGCGGACCCGGCCGAACCGGTGAAGGAGGTGAGCCAGGCCAGGCGTTCGGCATAGGCGGGCAGATACTCGCCCATATGCTGGTCGGAATGCGGCACGACAAAGCCGTCCAGCCCACGCCTGGCCAGTTCGGCGCGCAACGCGGCAAGCCGCGGCGCGACCGTGGCGGGATTGGAGGTGTCGTCATAGGTCTGGAAGGGTTTATCCATTCCTGAACCTTAGCGGCTGGGCTTTTCCAGTACCAGCGCGCTCCAGGGACCGGCGCGGCGCGCGCCGACATAGCGCAGGTCGCGATAAAAGCTGGTCACCAGCTTTTCCTGGTTTCTGAGCAAGCCTGACAGCAGCAACACCGCGCCGGGCGCAAGGTTCTTGATGATTTCCGGCGCCAGCCGGGTCAGCGGCCCGGCCAGGATATTGGCGATCAAAAGATCATAGGGCGCTCCCCGGGCCAGGATGGGATTGGCCAGTCCGTCCGCCGTCACCGCCGCGATCCAGGGCGCCGCGTCATTGGCGCGGGCATTGTCGCGTGCCACTTCCACCGCGACCGGATCGATGTCCGACGCCATGACCCGCCGCTTCCACAATTTCGCCGCGCCGATGGCCAGCAGCCCGGTGCCGGTGCCCAGGTCCAGCACCTTGCGAAAGCTGCGCTCGCGCGCGATGTCGGACAGGACTTCCAGGCACAGCGCCGTGGTCTCGTGATGGCCGGTGCCGAAGGCCAGGCCCGCCTCGATCCGGATGGGGATCACGCCATGCGGCACCTGGCCCGCATCATGCGCGCCATAGACGAAAAAACGCCCGGCGCGCACGGGCGGCAGGCCTTCCTGTGACAGGCGTATCCAATCCTGGTCGGGCAGGGGCTCGACCGTCATGTCGCGGCCGGCGATTCGGGACAGATACTGGACATCGGGGGCATCGGTGTACAGCGCCTCCACCACCGCGCCTTCGCCGAACGGCTCTTCCACGATCAGCACGGCCTGGGCGCTGCCGTCCAGCTCCAGCGCCGCCGAAACGTCGGCAGCTTCCGGCTTGGTCACAGCGACCGAGGCTTTCCAGAGCGGGGGATTTGTCATGGCGGGGATATGCCGTGCTAGCCTCTCAGCGTCAAATCAAGACCGGTCAACGACCCTGCAAACAACGAGGGCAAACGCCATGAAGACGCCGGTGAAATCATTTTTTGGCGCCGCCGCGCTGCTGCTATTGGCGGTCTTGCCTGCCGTGGCCCAGACCGGGGTCATAGTGGTCAGCGCCGAACAGGTCGAGCAGATTCGGCAAAGCGCCCGCGCCGCGCAAGGCACGCGGCCCAGCGCATCGCAACCCATCATCGCGGCGCCGCCCTATAGCTTCAATCTGGAGCACCGCACCGGCCAGGCGCCTGCGTCCCTGCACGGGGTCGAAGCCGAGATCATCATCGTCCTGGACGGGGCTGGGACCATCACCGTGGGTGGGACGTTGGTGGATGCCACTGCCGGCACCAACGGCAATGTCTCGGGCAAGGGCATCTCGGGCGGGACGCCTCAGCATCTGGTGAAGGGTGACATGCTGATGGTGCCCCAGGGTACCGCGCATATGATGGTGCCCGACGCGGCCGCCCCCTTTGTGTTGGCCACTCTGCATCTGCCGCGCACCGGTGAGCCCGCTCCCGTTGTTGGCCGCAGCCCAACCGCGCCCAAGCTGGTCAATCTCGCCGCCGATTTGCCCGCCATGATCGAAAAAGCCAAGACGGCTTCGGCAACCTCGCCGCGCTTCTTCGGCGGCGACACCATCCTGTCCCTGGCGCCTTATCGCATGGGCCTGGAATATCGCACGCCCAAAGGCATTGCCTCGGTGCACAAGAATGATGGCGAGTTCATGTACGTGCTGGAAGGTGAAGGCGTGCTCATCACCGGCGGCACGGTGGTGAATCCCAAGGACCTTGGCGCCAATATCGATGGCGACGCGCTCCAAGGCGGTACCGACAACCGCATGAAGAAGGGCGATTGGATTTTTGTGCCCAAGGGCGTGCCGCATCTGGCAAAGTCGGATGGCGCCTTCGTGCTGGCGACCCTGCACGTGCCGCAGCCTTGAGTGAAGGCGATGAACCAGAACAATTCCGGAAGGATGTCATGACGAAGATGCTCCTGCTTGTCGCCGCCCTGTCAGCCCTCACCCTGCCGGTCCAGGCGCAGACGCCCATGCCCAATCGGATGTTCGCCTCCGCCGCCGATGTGGAGAAGCTGATTGCCAAGGCACGGGCCGAGCACAAGGGCGGCAACACGATGGAGATCATCGCCAATGTCGGTACCTTTCCCTGGCAGATCAACTATCGCACCGGCAACACACCCGCCAGCATCCACAAGCATGAGATGGAGTTGATCGAAGTCCTGGCCGGCAGCTGTACCTTCATAACCGGGGGAACGCTGGTAGATGCCAAGGATTCGGGCGACACCATCAACGGCACCGCCATCCAGGGCGGCACGGCACAGAAGCTGGCCAAGGGCGATCGCATCATGGTGCCGGCGGGCGTGGCCCACTGGTACAGTGATGTGCAGGGCGAGTTCGTCGGCGCCACCCTGCATGTGCCGGCAGCCAAATGAGCATCACGCCCGGCTGACAAACTGGTCAATCACCCGCTTTTCACCAGCCTTGTCGAAATTCACCGTCAGCTTGTTGCCTTCCACGAAGGTGACGCGGCCATAGCCGAATTTCTGGTGAAAGACGCGGTCGCCGCGCGCATAGGCCGATGCGCTGGGATCGGAGGTCTGCACACTCCAGGCCTGGGCCTCGATCAGCGGCGGGCGGGTGCGGACCGCGCCTGCTGCGGCACGATTGCCTTGCGCCCGCTTCCAGCCCGGCGAGTCATAGGCGCTGCCGAAGCTGGCGGCATTGTCATTGTCGCGGAAGCCGGTATAGCCGCCATAGAAGCCTTCATCCACCGTGGCGTCGACATGGCTTTCGGGAATTTCCTTGATGAAGCGCGACGGCAGCGCGCTTTGCCATGAGCCATGCACCCGGCGATTGGCGGCAAAGGAAATGCGCACCCGCTGCCGCGCGCGCGTCAGGCCGACATAGGCCAGCCGCCGTTCTTCTTCCAATCCGGCCAGGCCATTTTCATCCATGGTGCGCTGGCTGGGAAACAGGCCTTCTTCCCAGCCGGGCAGGAAGACGGTGTTGAACTCCAGCCCCTTGGCGGCATGCAGGGTCATCAGGTTGATGCGATCACCCGTCTCATCCTGGGCGATCTCCATCACCAGGCTGACATGCTCCAGAAAGCCGGTGAGGGATTCAAAACCCTCCATCGAGCGGACAAATTCCTTCAGGTTATCCAGCCGCCCCGGCGCTTCTGCCGACTTGTCGGCTTTCAGCATGTCGGTATAGCCGCTTTCGTCCAGCACCATCTCGGCCAATTCGGTGTGGGGCAAAACCTTGGCGGTGTCGCTCCAGCGCGCAAAATTGCCGGCCAGTTCGCCCAGCGCCTTGCGCGCCTTGGGCGGCAGTTCGTCGGTCTCGGCGATCTCGCGTGATGCCGACAGCAAGGGCAGCGACTTTGCGCGGGCAAAGGCATGCAGCGTCGCCACGCTGGCATCGCCGATGCCGCGCTTGGGCTTGTTGACGATGCGCTCAAAGGCCAGGTCGTCGTCGCCCTGGGCGATCAGCCGCATATAGGCGATGGCGTCGCGAATTTCCGCCCGCTCATAGAAACGCGGACCGCCGATCACCCGGTAAGGCAGGCCCAGCGAGATAAAGCGGTCTTCGAATTCGCGCATCTGGAAAGAGGCGCGCACCAGCACCGCCATCTGGGAATAAAGCTGGCCTTGGCGATGCTGGTCTTCGGCTTCCGCCGAGACATTGCGGGCTTCTTCCTCTGCATCCCACACCCCGGCAACGCGAATTTTCTCGCCGGCATCACCTTCGGTCCACAAGGTCTTGCCCAGCCGGCCCTTGTTGGCGGCGATCAGGCCGGAGGCCGCGCCCAATATGGCGGAGGTGGAGCGGTAATTGCGCTCCAGTCTTATCACCTTGGCGCCGGGAAAATCGCGCTCGAAGCGCAGGATGTTTTCCACTTCCGCCCCGCGCCAGCCATAGATGCTCTGGTCGTCATCGCCCACCACACAGAGATTGGAGGGGCCGTCGTTCTTGGCCAGGATCTTCAGCCATAGATACTGCACCACATTGGTGTCCTGGTACTCGTCCACCAACATGTAGCGGAAGCGGTCGCGGTAGTCGGCCAGGATGTCAGGCTGGGTCTTGAGGATGTGCAAGGTCTCCAGCAGCAGGTCGCCGAAGTCGGCGGCGTTCAGCGCCTTCAGCCGTTCCTGATACTGGCGATAGAGCGACTTGCCCTTGCCGAAGGCATAGCCTTGCGCCTCGCCCTCCGAAACCTCATCGGGCCGCAGGCCGCGGTTCTTCCAGGCGTCGATCATCGCCGCCAGGGTACGGGCCGGCCAGCGCTTCTCGTCCACGCCCTCCGCCTCGATCAGCTGCTTCATCAGGCGCAACTGGTCGTCGGTGTCGAGAATGGTGAAATTGGATTTCAGTCCCGCCAGTTCGGCATGGCGGCGCAGCATCTTGGCGGCGATGGAGTGGAAGGTGCCCAGCCATTGCATGCCCTCGACAACGCCGCCGATCAGCCCGCCGATACGCTCCTTCATCTCGCGCGCCGCCTTGTTGGTGAAGGTGACGCAGAGGATCTGTCCCGGCCAGGCGCGGCGGGTGGCCAGGATATGGGCAAGCCGGGTGGTCAGCACCCGCGTTTTGCCGGTGCCGGCGCCGGCCAGCACCAGGACAGGACCGTCCACCGCCTCGACCGCCTCGCGCTGTTCCTTGTTCAGGCCGGCGAAATAGGGCGGCTCGCGCGGAACCGGCGCAGGGACATGCTCTTCGCTGAAGGCGGAATCCAAGGGGTCGGAATAGCGGTCGCCATAACCACTCATGGCGAAAAACCGGAATCTGGGAACATGAGAACGATTTTAGAACGCGGGCGGGAAAAATCCCACTTATTTATGGTCGCTCTGGCTCTCGCCAACGCTCCTAATTATCGTCTTCGCTCTTTTCCAGTCTGTGCCCGGCCAGCCGTTGTTCCGCCTTGTCTTTCTGCGCTTCCGACAGCTTGCGCAGCTGTTTGGGCGTGCCGTGCAGGACGCGGTTGGCCTCGGCTGTCTTTTCCTTTTCGGCCTTGGCCCGTGCTTTGCGGGCGCGGCGCAGATTGATGAGTTCAGCCATTTTCCTTGGCCTGGGCGCGGGCGAAAGCGGGGCGCCCGGTGACGCGGTTTACATAGGTCTCCAGCAGCGGCGTCCGCTCCAGGATGGGCGATCCCATGAACAGCTTGAAGGTGGTGGCGACCAGTATGTCCACGGCGCTGAATTTCTCGCCCAGGATATAGGGTCCCTTTTCCAGGGTGGCGTTGACGAAGGCCATCACCTCATCGGTCTTGACCCAGCCCGCGGTGCCGCGCGGGATGTCCCATTTCATATAGGCGCTCATCCAGGCCGGCTCCATCACCCCGGCATAATAGGACAGCCAGCTCACATAGGCGCCGCGTTTGGAATCGCCGACCACAGGGCCGATCCCGTTCTGGGTGAATTTGTCGGTGAGATACAGCGCGATGGCGGAGGATTCCCACACCAGCACATTGCCGTCCTTCAGCGCCGGCGACTTGCCGTGGGGATGGGGATTTTCCGGATCGACCCCGCCCGAGCCGTCGGGCCGGCGGATATTGGCAATGCGGTGGATTTCATAGGGTGCGCCCAACTCTTCCAGCAGGAAGATGAAGCGCGAGGACCGAGTGCGGGGATGGTGATAGAGGGTCAGCATTCCAAAAACCTATTTGTTGGCGGCAAGGGCGTAAAGCCTCAGCGCGCTGGCCAGGGGGCGTTCACCCCGGGTTGCATCAATTTTAGCCACCAATGCCGCCAGGCTGATCTGCTCGCGCCCGGCGCAGGTGTCGATCACCGCCCAGAATTCCGCCTCCAGCGCCACGCTGGTGCGATGACCGGACAGGCTGAAAGAGCGTTTTTTGAGGCTCATCTGATGGGCCTCCAGTCCAATATATCCAGTTGCCGCTCCAGTTTGGCACCGCCGGGCTTTGGGTGCATCAGCACTTTGGGTTTTTTCAGATTTGTGACGGCGCCGGCCGCGATCACGGCGTTGCGGTCGGTCCAGCCGTCGGTGTCCAGCAGGCGCACGCGGCCCCACTCGGCCCGCATCGCCCCGACAAGGATGTCGGGGGTGCGGTCGTCGTCATCTTCCACGATCACATTCATCAGGAACAGGGAATCGCGCGGTTTCAGCCGCGCCCGCGCCAGCTTGAAAAAGCTGGGCTGCATGAAGACGTCCGGCATGCCGTTTTCGCCGAACGCGTCCAGTACAATGGCGTCATGGCGGCGGCGGTTGGCCTTCAGATACTGGATGCCGTCGGCGACATGACAGCTCACACCATCGGGCAGCTGGAAATATTTGCGGGCGATGTCGAAGCTGAAACGGTGCAGGTCCACCACCGTCACCGCGACCTGGCTTCGCGCCAGCATGGTGGCCAAGGTGCCGCCGCCGCAGCCGATCATCAGCACGTCACGCGCCTGTGCCTGCATCAGGAAGAAATACATGGCGTGGATATAGTCGGCGGTGGAAATGCCGGTCCGGTCGGCGGCGCTCTGGTGATATTCGCCTTGCCAATAGCTGACCTTGCCGCTGGTATCATCGCGGATGATGTAATGCCCGGGCGCGGGAATGATGCGGCTGGTGCTCATTTCCAATAGTCCGGCAAGCCCGGTTTGGTGGCGGCCAGGATGGCGATGGCATCGTTGCCGTCCGCGCCCTTGGCTTTCAGCGTCTCATACAGGCGCCGGTATAGCTTGTCCCGGATATCCGGCTTCAGGGTGCCGAAGGCCGTACTGTAGACCATGTAGCTCAACGGATAGCGGAACAGCCTCGTTTTGAGATCGAAGGTTCGCAACGACCGGCCTTTGCCATCTTGCGGGCCCCGCCGGGCGAAGTCGGCGGTGAAGCCGGAATTGCCGGTGACCGGGCCGGGCAGCGGCACTTCATTTGCGAAGGTCATGGTGGCGACCAGATCCTCCAGCCCGGCATCGGTGTAGTGCATGTTCAGCGCAAAAAGCCGATTGATGAAACCGGTCTGATGCTCCAAGGTCATCAAGGCGACAATGTCGCTGCTGGGCTTCAGCGTGTGGACGGGATCGAAGCGGCCCGACAGGCTGGCCAGGGTCTGGCCGCCGGCTTCCGGCAAGTCGAACGGTTTGTCGGGATCGGGTGCGGTGACACTGCCCAGATGGTGCATGTTTTCGGTTCGTCCGGTGACGTACCAGCCGCCCCAGCGGGCCTCGAACGGCCGCGTCTGGTCGGTGAAATCGAAAGGGTGGGCGGGATCGGCGAACTGTGGCATGCCGTCGGCGGTGGCGGTGATATTGGCCACGATCCAGCCCGGCGTCACCGTGTTGACCAGGCCGTGGCAGGCAATGCAGCGGTCGCCTTCTCCCTCCAAACGCTGCGGGCCTGCTGCGTTATTGTCCAGGGTATAAAAGGCGATGCCGCCGCGCCGGTCATTGACGATGATCTCGATCAGCCCGCCGGGATGCACTGCGCCCACCGCGACATCGTCATTGAAATAGACGGCGCGCGGCGTGCCGGGGCTGATGCGGTCGAACTGGAAGCTGGACTTGGTGAAAGGCAGGACCTGCGATTCCGGCGAGACCTTAAGCGCTTCCAGCACGCTTTTCAGATAGCCGTGGCCGTCGGAGGCATAGTTCAGCTTGATCTCGCCTTTTTCCAGCCTTGCTTCCAGCGCCTCAACCACATTGGTGGGAGCAGGGGCGTCGTCGGCGTGCGACGCCGCCGTGATCGCCGCCGCGGCGAGGGGAAGAAGCAACAGCAGGCGGGTCTTCATTCGGTGCAGGAAATCCGGCAGTTCATTTCGGGGCGATCATGTCTTGCGGCCGAACGACGGCATCGAATTCCTCCGCCGTGACATAGCCGCCCTTGACCGCCTCCTCTTTCAAGGTCGTGCCGTTCTTGTGCGCGGTCTTGGCGATCTTGGCGGCATTGTCATAGCCGATCTTGGGCGCCAGCGCCGTCACCAGCATCAGCGATCTCTCAAGTCCCGCCTTGATATTGTCGCGGCGCGGTTCGATCCCCACCACGCAATTGTCGGTGAAGCTGATGGCGGCATCGGCCATCAGCCGCACGCTTTGCAGGAAGTTGTAGGCCATCACCGGATTGTAGACATTGAGCTCGAAATGGCCCTGGCTGTCGGCGAAGGTCAGCGCCGCATTGTTGCCAAAGATCTGCACACAGACCTGGGTCATGGCCTCGCACTGGGTGGGATTGACCTTGCCCGGCATGATGGAGGAGCCGGGCTCGTTCTCCGGCAGCGCCAGTTCGCCCAGGCCCGAGCGCGGGCCCGAGCCCAGAAACCGGATGTCATTGGCGATCTTGAACAGGCTGGCGGCCACCGTATTGATGGCACCATGGCTGAACACCATGGCGTCATGGGCGGCCAGGGCCTCGAACTTGTTGGGGGCGGTGGTGAAATGCAGCCCGGTGATCTTGGCGATGCGTTCCGCCACCATCTTGTCGAAGCCGATCGGGGCGTTCAGGCCGGTGCCGACCGCAGTGCCGCCCTGGGCCAATTCCATCAGCTTGGGTAGGGTCTGTTCGATGCGGGCGATGCCGTTGGAGACCTGTGTGGCATAGCCGGAGAATTCCTGCCCCAGGGTGATCGGGGTGGCGTCCTGGGTGTGGGTACGGCCGATCTTGATGATATCGGCCCAGGCTTTGACCTTGGTCTCCAGCGCCGCATGCAAATGCTTCAAGGCGGGCAGCAGCCGGAGATGAATCTCTTCCGCGCAGGCGATGTGCATGGCCGTGGGGTATGTGTCGTTGGACGACTGGCTCATATTGACATGATCGTTGGGATGGACCGGCTTTTTGCTGCCCATCACCCCGCCCAGCATCTCGATGGCGCGATTGGAGATCACTTCATTGGCATTCATGTTGGACTGGGTGCCCGATCCGGTCTGCCACACCACCAGCGGAAAATGCTCATCCAGCTTGCCGTCGATCACTTCCTGGGCGGCTTTGACGATGGTCTCGCCCAGCGCCTTGTCCAGTCCGCCCAGCGCCATATTGGTCTCGGCCGCCGCCCGCTTGACGATGCCCAGCGCGCGGATGATTGCGGCGGGCTGTTTTTCCCAGCCGATCTTGAAATTCCCCAGGCTGCGCTGGGCCTGGGCGCCCCAATAACGGCTGGAGTCGACTTCAATGGGTCCGAACGTGTCGGTTTCGGTACGGGTCTTCGTCATGGGTGATCTTTCGGGAGGAATTGGTTCTGGCAGCCGGGCAGGGCCTATTACTTCTTTCGGCCAATTACTTCTTGCGAAAAGAATCCAGACTCACCACTTCGCCCGGTTTTTCCCCGGCAGGGGCGGGCTTGGCGCCCACCGGCTCCGCTTCGCTGGCCTCGGGCGGGTTGGTGGGCACCATCACCGGTCCGGTGGCGGGCTTGGGCGCGCCGTCGCCCTCGGCGCGGAACTGCAGGCCGAACTGCACGCCGGGGTCGAAAAAGGCGGTCAAGGCATTGAAAGGAATATGCAGCGGCGCCGGCAGTTTCTTGAAGGTCAGGGTCACTTCGAAATAGTCGTCCTTCACCTTCAGCGCCCAATATTGGTGCTGGATGATGATGGTCATTTCGTCGGGATACTGTTCCTTCAGGAAATCGGGGATGTCCACGCCTTCAGCATGGGTCTTGAAGGTCAGGTAGAAGTGATGCGCGCCGATCAGGCCGGACTTTTCGATGCGCCGCAATGCGTCGCGCACCACGCCCCGCAGGGCGGAGTCGGTGAGAGCCTGATAGCCGATAAAATCCTTTGCCATAGGGCTTTGAGACTAAGCGCCGCGCTTTGGGAGTCAATCGCGCCAAGGGGGCGGGCACCCTTGCACTGGCCCCATTTTAGCGCAATTGCGAAGAAAAAGGGAACCTGACCGGCGCAAAGTCCGTTGTGAATAAGCATTACCCATAAGAGGCTCCGGGTTTCCGTCATGAAAATCGCGCAGATCGCCCCGCTGGTGGAAAGTGTGCCACCCACCTTGTACGGCGGGACCGAGCGCGTGGTTTCCTGGCTGACCGAGGAATTGGTGCGCCAGGGTCATGAGGTGACGCTTTTTGCATCCGGGGATTCCCGGACTGCGGCCGAGCTGGTGCCGATCGTCCCCCGGGCCCTGCGGCTGGACGGCATCCATAACAGCACTCCCTATAATGCCGTCATGCTGGACCAGGTCGCGCTCCGGCAAAACGAATTCGACGTGCTGCATTTTCACATCGACTTTTTCCACTCTCCCGTTTTCCGCAACATGGCGCACAAGACCCTGACCACCGTGCATGGGCGCCAGGACCTGCCGGAACTTCCCGATGTCTATCGCGCCTTCCCGCGCATGCCGCTGGTTTCCATCTCCAATCACCAGCGCAAGCCGGTGCCGCCGGTCAATTGGCAGGGCACCGTCTATCATGGCATGCCGGAACGCCTGTTCCGGGAAGGTCCGGGTGACGGCGGTTACCTGGCGTTTTTGGGCCGCATCTGCCCGGACAAGGGCATCCTGCCCGCCATCGAGATCGCCCGCCGCGCCGGACTGAAGCTGAAGGTGGCCGCCAAAGTCGACCCGGCTGATCAGGCGTATTTCCATACCCAGGTGAAGCCGGTGCTGGAAACCAGCCCCCATGTCGAATTCATCGGAGAGATCGGCGATGCCCAGAAGCAGGAATTTCTCGGCCGGGCCAAGGCGCTGCTATTCCCCATTTGCTGGCCGGAGCCTTTCGGCCTGGTGATGATCGAAAGCATGGCCTGCGGCACGCCGGTGATCGCCTTCCATAGCGGGTCTGTGCCCGAGGTGATGGATGACGGCCTCACCGGCTTTGTGGTGGAGGATATCGACCAGGCGGTGGTGGCGGTGAAGAAGTTGGACAGGCTCTATCGTCCCTCCATCCGTTCACGCTTTGAAGAGCGGTTTAGCGCCGCCGCCATGGCGCGGGACTATTTGCGTATCTACAAGATGCTGGCGGCCTCCGATCACGTGGCCGCGGTGGCGGCGGAATGATTTGAAATCGAGGGGACGTTGATGGAGGCCAAAACCCTCCCGGACTCGCCTGACGATATTTCGACCTTTTATATTCAGGCGACAGAATCCATCCAGCAGCGCTGGCCCAGGACCTTGAAGCAGGGCGATACCTTCGCCCTGTTCGATGCGTTGGGCGATTGCGTGGCCCCCGGTCTGACCCCCGGTGGGTTGTTCCACAAGGACACGCGCTATCTCTCCGGTACCCAGCTTCTGATCGATGGCCAGCGGCCGCTGCTGCTGTCTTCCACTGTCGAAAACGACAATGTCGTCTTCACGGTCGATCTTTCCAATCCCGACATCTACCAGGGCAATGCCATCGTGCTGCCGCGGGAAATCCTTCATATCCGCCGCTCCAAGTTTCTCTGGCAAGGCACCTGTCACGAGCGTATCGCGGTGCGCAATTTCGACAGCAAACCGCATGGCTGCTGGCTGACCATCAATTTCGCCGCCGATTTCGCCGACCTGTTCGAGATCAGGGGGATGCAACGGCCCAAGCGGGGCGACCTCACCTGCGCAGTGGTGGGCACCGCCAAGGCCATCTTCCGCTATGTCGGGCTGGACAAGATCGAGCGGCGCAGCGAAATCTCGCTCGATCCGCCGCCGCGCCAGCTTTCCAAAAGCCAGGCGCTTTATGCGCTGCAGCTTGAGCCGGGCGAACAGGTATCTTTGACCATGACGGTGCGCTGCACCGACAGCAGTGCGCCGCGCGAACCCGTGCCGGAAGTGTTTTCCGAGCCCTACCGCGCGGCGCGGCGGGGTGCAGCGCGTGCCGCCAGCCTTGGCGGCAGCGTCACCTCCAGCAACGAACTGGCCAATCGCATGCTGGCCAGGGCCGGAGCCGATCTTTCCATGCTGGTGACCGACACGCCGCAAGGGCCATACCCCTATGCCGGCACGCCGTGGTTCTCCACCCCCTTCGGGCGCGACGGACTGATCACCGCCCTGCAAATCCTGTGGCTGGATCCGGGCCTGGCGCGGGGCGTGTTGCGTTATCTCGCGCATCACCAGGCGACGGCGATGGACGAGCGCGCCGATGCCGAGCCCGGCAAGATCCTGCACGAAACCCGGTCCTGCGAGATGGCCAATCTGGGAGAGGTGCCGTTCGGCCATTATTACGGGAGCGTCGATTCCACGCCGCTTTTTGTCCTCCTGGCGGCGCGCTATTTCGAGCGCAGCGGGGACGTGGAAACCATCCGCACGCTCTGGCCCAATATCCTGGCGGCGCTGGCTTGGATCGACCGCTATGGCGACAAGGACGGCGACGGCTTTGTCGAATATTACCGGATGAGCGAGAACGGCCTGACCAACCAGGGTTGGAAGGATAGCGCCGATTCCATCATGCATGCCGATGGCAGCCTGGCGACAGGGCCGCTGGCGCTCTGCGAGGTGCAGGCTTACGTCTATGCCGCCAAGCATGGGGCCGCAAAACTGGCGGCGGCGCTGGGCGATCACACCCGCGCCTTCGACCTGGCGCGGGCGGCGGACAAGCTGCGCACGGATTTCGAGGAGAAATTCTGGATCGAGGAGCTTGGCACCTATGCCATTGCGCTGGATGGCGCCAAGCAGCCATGCCGCGTGATCAGCTCCAATGCCGGACAGGTGCTGTGCTGCGGCATTGCCGCACCGGAACGGGCGCAGGTGCTGGCCGGCACCCTGCTGACGCCGGAAATGTTTTCGGGCTGGGGCGTGCGCACGCTTTCGGCGGACGCGCCGCGCTTCAATCCGATGTCCTATCACAATGGCTCGGTGTGGCCGCATGACAATGCGCTGATCGCCTTGGGCCTGGCGCGCTACGGCCTCAAGCGCGGCGCTTCGGCGATCTTTGAAGGCCTGTTCGAGGCCGCGGCGCATATGGAGCTGATGCGCTTTCCAGAATTGTTTTGCGGCTTTCCCCGCCGCCGCGGCGCCGCGCCCGTGCTTTATCCGGTGGCCTGTGCGCCCCAGGCGTGGGCCAGTGTGGTGCCGTTCGCCCTGCTGCAGGCCTGCCTGGGGTTGGAGCTGGATTTCGCCAAACGGCAGATCTGTTTCAACAACCCGCAACTGCCGAAATTCATGGAAGAGGTCCGGATCAACGACCTGGAACTGGCGGGCGCCACGGTGAATCTGCGGCTGCGGCGGCGTGGCGCCAACACGGAAGTGGCGGTGGTGTCCCGCAAGGGGGACATCGCTATTAGGATTACGCAGTAAGGAAAAGTGGCAGGTGCTTCTGTCGTCTCGCGTCGGTACGCTGTCGCTACCGCCGCTCGCTTGCACCAGCTTTTCTAGGCTCGCTTTGCTCGCCAAGAAAAGCTAGGCGTGAGCCGGAGCGCAATAAGAAACTAGGGGGCGCCTGAGTGTGGTGGATAAGGTGGGGGGCTTCTGTTGCCCGGCGCCCCCCGAGCCGCGCTTGACTAACCTAGGTTAGGCAGCGAGGGCCATTTCATTATCGTTGGCACCTAAACAATAGTCCGATGACGGCGGAACCATACCGGGCAAAAGAACAGTCTTTACACGTCCGTCGATCCTGTTTCGCCCCCACAGAAACCCATCCGCAAACGGGCTTGTGGTGGAGGCGCCGGGTACTGCCCCCGGGTCCGGGCCGCTTATTACACAGTCGTTTATCGCCATAGTCGGACAAGCCGACCCCTCAAATATAGGCACTCTCCCTTAACAATTGAAGGGCGGGAACTGCTTGACTTTCAAGGGTTTGGCAGGCAACGCCAGACCATGAGGGCAATTTTCGCTAGCGAAGCCGACATTATCCGCATCGGGGAGGGGCTGTTCGCCCGCACTCTGCCGAGGACGGAATGGACGCATGCCGCCCATTTTGCCGCCGCTTTGTGGTTGATGCGCTACCGCCCCGAACTGGATGCAGCGGCGACCATGCCCGGTCTGATCCGCGCCTATAACGAATCCGTGGGGCGGGTGAACGACGATACCGGCGGCTACCACGAAACCATCACTCTGGCCTCACTGCGGGCGGCGCGGGGTGTGCTCGACGCCTATCCGCCCGAGATGCCGGTCCACCGCATCGTCAATGCGTTGATGTGGTCGAGCCTGGCAGATCCCAACTGGCTCTTGGAATATTGGTCGAGAGACCGGCTGATGTCTGTGGAAGCCCGGCGGCAATGGGTGGAACCGGACCTGAAATCCTTGCCATTCTAGGGGCCATTCTCGGCGTGTAGCCCTTCTTCGAATCCAGTAGAATTCCCCGATGCAGCAATATCTCGATCTCTTGCGGCGGGCCCGCGACACGGGTGTGGAAAAGCGCGACCGCACCGGCACCGGCACCCGCTCCCTCTTCGGCCATCAGATGCGGTTCGACCTGGCGGAAGGTTTCCCGCTGGTCACCACCAAAAAGGTGCACCTGAAGTCCATCATCTATGAACTGTTGTGGTTCCTGCGCGGCGAAACCAATGTGCGCTGGCTTCAGGAGCATGGCGTCACCATCTGGGACGAATGGGCCGACAAGAACGGTGAGCTGGGTCCGGTCTATGGCTATCAGTGGCGCAGTTGGCCGACGCGGACGGATGGGACTATCGACCAGATCGCCAACCTGATCCGCGACATCAAGGCCAATCCGGATTCCCGTCGGTTGATCGTCACCGCCTGGAATCCGGCCGATGTGCCCAAAATGGCGCTGCCGCCCTGTCATTGCCTGTTCCAGTTCTATGTCGCGGAGGGCAAACTCTCCTGCCAGCTCTATCAGCGCTCCGCCGACATCTTTCTGGGCGTTCCCTTCAACATCGCCTCTTATGCGCTGTTGACCATGATGGTGGCGCAGGTCACCGGCCTCAAACCCGGCGACTTCGTGCACAGTTTCGGGGATGCCCATCTCTATCTGAACCATCTGGAGCAGGCGGATGAGCAGCTTTCCCGCAAGCCGTACCCCTTGCCGACCATGCGGCTGAATCCGGCGGTAAAGGATATTTTCGCCTTCCGGTACGAGGATTTTGCCCTGGAAAATTACCAGGCCCATGCCGGGATCAAGGCGCCTATTGCTGTCTAAAGCGGCGTCCCTAGATTTGACAAAGTCCCCTGCAACCTTAAAAGACCGGCCCGAAGGAGACTTTCGATGGCGACCGAGGACGTTCAAGGCAAGGACCAGACCAAGCTGGCCAATGGCGGCGGGGCCTTTCCCTTCTGGGCGTCGGTGGCCATCGTTGCGGGCCTTTTCGCGGTTCTAGTCGGGATCATCTACGGCATCGTCTCGCTCTTGGCCTGACGTTTTTCTCTGGAGCCGCTTTTGGGCTAGCCTCTCAAAAAAAGGAGAGGCCCCATGAAGCTGTCCCGATCCCTCATACCATTCCTGATGCTGGCCGCGCTGCCTGCGGCGGCCCAGATCGTCAAACACCCCGCCACGCCGGAAGACGCCCGGCCCAACAATCCCAAGGTGCCGGACTCCTATGTCCTTACGGCCAAGTTCGACCGCGTCCTGGTGCTGCGCGCGAAGAACAAGACCGACCTGCTCACCGAAATGGAAAAGCAGGTCAAGGCGCAGAACATCAAGAATGCGGTGATCCTGTCCGGCATCGGTTCACTGCGCGGCTGGAGCGTCCACAATGTCGCCAGCCGCGACTATCCTGTTGCCGACATGTTCACCAAAAATCCCACCCAGCCGGTCGATCTGATCGCTATGCAGGGTTACATCAACAATGGCGTGATCCACGCTCATGTGATCATGGCGGCCGGCGACAAGGCGGCCACCACCATTTCGGGCCATCTGGAAAAGGGCAGTGAGGTTCTCACCTTCGCGGTCATCACGCTGGGCGTGCTCGATACCGATCTGGGCCGGGTGGACGACGCGACGTACCGCTAGCTGCTACTTCGGCAACGCGAACACCACCAAACTGTCGCCGCCGGCGGGACTTGCCAGATAGGAGCCGCCGGTCGCCACCACCGCCACATACTGCCGCCCATCCTTGCCCAGATAGGTGATGGGTGTGGCATGGGCGGAATAGTCGAGGCGATAGGTCCACAACTCCTTGCCGGTCTTGCTGTCGAACGCCCGGAAGCGCTGGTCGTCGGTGCCGCCGATGAAAGTGACGCCGCTGGCGGTGACGATCGGTCCGCCATTGCTGGGACGGCCGGTGTTCTTCTTGCCTTCCGGCAACAGATCGGAAATCCCCAGATTGACCTGCCAGGCGATGTCGGCGGTATTGGCATTGACGGCGGTCAGCATGCCCCAGGGCGGTGTCTGGCAATAAAGCCGCGTCTTGGGATCGACGAAACGGCCGCTGGTCATGTTCCATTCGCCGCCCGCCTGCTGCACCAGCTTTTCGATGTAGCCGTAATTGTTGGTGTTGACGATGAACAGTCCCAGCTTGGGATCGAAGGCGCCGCCTGCCCATTCCGGCCCGCCTTCGCCGCCAGGAAAGCGGATGATGGCGTGGTCGAGAGGAATCGGATCGAAGCGCTTGGAGCCGGTGAGATGATCCTTGTCGATCATCCCCTGACAGAAAGCGTGATGCTCGGGCGTAAGATCGGCCACCTCGCTCAAGTCGAAACTGTTGCGCGCCAGCTGTGGGGGCTTGTTGGGAATGGGCTGGGTGGGCGAGGCGCTCTCGCCTGCCACAGGTGAGGGCGGCACCGGCGTTTCCGTAACCCCGAAGATCGGTTCGCCGGTGACCCGATTGAGGATGAACAGCAGCGCACTCTTGTTCATCGCCGCGACGGCGGGAATGGTCTTGCCGTCCTTCTTCACATCCAGCAGCACCGGCGGCGTGTCCAGGTCGTAATCCCAGATGTCGTGATGGGTGACCTGATAATGCCAGAGATATTTTCCGGTCGCCGCGTTCACCGCCACCAGGCTGTCGCTGAACAGGTTGGCGCCTTTGTGATCGCCGCCATAGCGGTCGAAGGTCGGCGCCCCGAACGGCAGATAGGCGATGCCGCGTTTGGTATCGACCGTCAGCATGTTCCAGACATTGACGCCCGAACGCTGCTGCCAGCCATTGTCCTCCCATGTGTCGTGGAATTTCTCGCCGGGACGGGGAATGGAATGAAAGGTCCAGGCCAGCTTGCCGGTCCGTATGTCCCAGGCGCGCACATCGCCCGCAGCACCCTTGGATGGGGCTTCCTGCACCCGGCTGCCGATGATCGCCAGGTTCCGGTAGATGTTGGGCGGCGAGGAATAACTGTAATAGGCGCCTGGCAGCCCGTTCATGATCTCTGGCGTTTTGGTGTCGACGACACCGTCCGCGCCGAAGCCTTTGGCAGGCGCGCCGGTCTTGGCGTCCAGCGCGATCAGCCTGCCCTGGGCGCTGCCGAAAATGATACGCGGCTTAAGCTTGCCGTCGCCGGGCCAATAGGCCAGGCCGCGGAACGGTGGTTGGTCGCTGCCGGGCAGCTGATAGGCCCAGACCTGTTTGCCGGTTGTGGCATCCAGCGCCACCACCCGGCCATAGGGTGTCCCTAAGAAAAGCAATCCATCCACTTCCAGCGGCGTGGTGGTGGAAGTGGGGATGCGGGCTGCGCCGGCTTGGGGCGTGGGATTCATGTGATAGGTCCAGGCGACCTGAAGCTTGCTCACATTGTCCGGCGTGATCTGGGTCAGCGGCGAGAAACGGCCGCCGCTGGCATCATGGCCATAGAAGGCCCAATCCTTTGCGCTCGGCGCCGCTTGCGAAACGGCCAGCGGCAAGCAAGCCGCCATCAGCCCGATCATCAGATTTTTCATTTTTTCTCCCAAACCGTCAGACGCGACAGTGCCCCAGCGGCAAGCCTTTGCGGATCAGCCCGGGCAGCTCCGCGACACTGGGTAAGACGCCGCTGTTGCGCTCTTTCCGCAAGCGCTCTTCTGTCGCGGCCCCGGAATAGACCCCGATCGCGGCGCCCACCCCGGCATTGTTGGCGGCCTGCAAGTCCAGCGGCGTGTCGCCCACCGCCAGGATTTGTGCGGTTTCATTGACATGGGCCGCTTCCATGGCACGGAACAGCATGTAGGGCGCAGGGCGTCCGTCCACCACATCGTCGCTGGTGATGCTGGCCACGAAATAATGCTGCCAGCCCAGATGCGACAGAACCTGGGTGGTGAGCGAGCGGTCGAAGCCGGTGGTGGTGGCCAGAATCAGCTTCATGGCCTGCAATTCCTTCAGCGCCTGTTCCGCGCCGGGGATGGGCTGCACATTGGCATAGGCTTTGGAAGCGGTGGCGACAAAGTCGCCATAGATCGCTTCGATCAAGGTGGGCCTTCCGTTTTGGGGGCCGCGCTGCTCTACAAAATGCTGGACCATGTTGCGCTTGGAGGCGCCGCGCCATTCGCTGAATTCCTGTGGCGTGACAGTGATGCCGTGACGGGAGAAAGCGCCCAGCATGGCATCCGGAACCTCTCCATGGTCGCCGATGATGGTGCCGCCGATATCCAGCACCACCATCTTGAGCGGCATGGGCGGATCGTCATCATTGCCCCCCGGAGGAACGGGCTGCGCTGCCGCACCGGTTGCAAGACCCGCCAAGGCAGGAATCAGACTCAGGCTGCGGCGGCGCGAGAAAATCATCACATCTCCTCTTCCTGATAGACCTTGATGATCTCGTCGAAATTCTTTTCCGCCTTGAAGCCCAGGCTGCCGGCCAGATGCGCGTCATAGCGGCCTGCCCAGCCTTTGACGATATTGGCGACAAAGGGATCGTCAACCCGCTTGATCAGGGCGACCGCGTCATCGCCCGCCGCCTTGCGAAGGGCTTCGATCTGTTCGCCCACCGTGGCGGACACGCCCGGCATGGTCATGGAACGGCGCGGCCCCAGCGAAGCGGTGTCGATGGTCGCCGCCGTGATGAAGAAGCCGACCGCCGCGCGGGGGCTGGCAAACCAGTGGCGCACGTCATCACCCACCGGCAGCGGCGCTTCCTGGCCTGCCAGCGGCTCGCGCAGGATGCCGGAGAAGAAGCTGGAGGCCGCCTTGTTGGGCTTGCCGGGCCGGATACAGATGGTGGGAAGCCGCACGCCGACGCCGTCCAGGTAACCCTTGCGGCTATAGTCGGCCAGCAGCAATTCGGTCATCGCCTTCTGGGTGCCATAGCTGGTGCTGGGGGTGGGCGCGAAACTGTCCGGGATGGAATCGGGGAAGGGCGGCCCGAACACCGCCAAAGTCGATGCAAAGACAAAGCGCGGCTTGTAGGGCGCTTTCTCTCCTTCCTGGCGAATGGCTTCCAGCAGCGACCAGCTGCCGTTGAAGTTGATGCGATAGCCTTTCTCGAAATTGGCTTCCGCATCGCCCGACACGATCGCCGCCAGGTGGAAGATCACATCCGGGCGGTCCTGTATCAGGGTAGCCGCGACGCCCTTCTCGGAGAAATCCGCGACAATCGGCTTGGTCGCCTTGGGGGCGCCTTCGGGAACCGGCGACGGTACCACATCCACCAAAGTCAGGCTTTCGATGGATTTTCCATCCAGCGACTTGTCGGCCACCAGGCGCTCGACCAGCTTGCGCCCGATCATGCCGCCCGATCCCGTAATCAGAATTTTCATGACAGTGTCTTCCGCGTGATTTGTTCCGGGAACATACCCGAACATCGGAGCCCAGCAACCGCATGCTGCGATGCATCATCAGATAAGACTCGCTCTCACCCTAGCTTCCTTTGACGTGCCTGTTGCCGGGGGGTAGCGTCGCGCAAAATGGGGCCAAATCAGCCCGCCGGGGGAAGGAACCGCTTGTGAAATTCACCATTGCTTTGGCTCTCGCCTGTCTTCCCACCGCCGCTTTGGCTGACGATGCGATTCCCAGTCCCTATGGCGCACCCGAACATCAGTGGGCATCGCCGCCATCCGGCCAATGGGGCTCGACCGCCGGCATTCAGCGCGGCCCCCATGGCGAGATCTGGGCCATCGATCGCTGCGGCGCCAATAGCTGTGACGGCTCTGATCATGCGCCCATCATTCAGCTCGATTTGAAGACCGGCAAGGCCGTCAAAGCCATCGGCGCGGGCCTGTTCGTCTTCCCGCACGGCCTGCATGTGGACCGTCACGGCAATGTCTGGGTCACGGACGGCGCCATTTCCAAGGACGGCAGCAAGGGCCTGCAAGTGACCGAGCTGTCGCCGGAGGGCAAGGTGCTGATGCAGATCGGCACCGCCGGGCAACGCGGCGACGACGAAACCCATTTCCAGTCACCCAGCAGCGTCATCACCAACGCCAAAGGCGAGATCTTCGTGACCGACGGCCATGCGCCGATCGCGCCCTTCATTCCGGCCGGCCTGGACATGCGGGTGATGAAGTTCGATGCCCATGGCAAGTTCATCAAGCAGTGGGGCAAGGCCGGCAGCGGGCCCAGCGAATTCAGCAATCCGCACGCGCTGGCACTGGACGGTCAGGACCGTCTTTATGTCGCCGACCGCGCCAACAACCGCATCCAGATCTTCACCCAGGACGGCAAGCTGATCACGGAATGGAAGCAGTTCGGGCGTCCTTCCGGCTTCTACATCACCGGCGACCGGCTTTATGCCATCGACGCCGACTCCACCGAGGCGCTGCATCCCGGCGGCTGGAAGAAGGGCGTGTGGATCGGCAGCATCGCCCGCGCCAAGGCGGACGCTTTCGTGCCGGACGACCAGGCTGGCGAAGGCGTCGTGGTCGGTCCCGACGGCAATATGTATGGCGCCGTGAATGTCGCGCCGCGCGGCATCACCCGGTATCTCAAACAAGCAGCTTCAAAGGAGAAGCGGTCATGAGCGACAGCAGACGAAACTTCCTTCTGAAATCCTTCTCGGCGAGCAGTGCCGCTTGGCTGGCGGCCAACTGGCCGGCCGAAGTTGCGGCGGCGGAAAAAGCCCAGGCGATGGGTGCCTTCACCTATTTCACCCGCGAGCAAGCGGGTGAGGTCGACGCCATGGCGGCCCAGATCTATCCCACCACAGATACGCCCGGGGCGCGCGAGGCGCAGGTGATCTATTTCATCGACACGGCGCTGGTGACTTTTGCTCAGGACAAGCAGGACATCTATGCCAAGGGCCTGGCGGAGCTTTCCAGCCATACCGGCGGCAGACCGCTGGCCACCCTGTCCGCCGATCAGCAGGTCCAGGTTCTCACCGCGATGGAGAAGACGCCGTTCTTCAAGACGGTGCGCGATCACACCATCATGGGGATGTTCGCTTCGCCCCAGCATGGCGGCAACTACAAGAAAGTGGGCTGGACCCAGATCGGCTATGACGACAGCCTGAATTTCCGCGCCCCGTTCGGCGCCTATGACAAAGCTGAGGGGACCTGGTGATGAAAAAGTTCAAGCCCTCCGAGGAAGTGGATTTCGTGATCATCGGCTCCGGCGCGGCCGGCGGCGTCATGGCCAAGCAGCTGGCGGTGGCCGGCTTCTCGGTCGTGGTCATGGAGCAGGGCGCCTGGGGCGCCTATGGCCATGAGCAGGACTACAACAAGGACGAGCTGATCAACCGCTTCCCGTCGGAGGAGGACAAGCTGATCAGCGACCCCAAGACCCAGCGCAACACCTTCCGCCGCAATGCCAGTGAGAAGGCGGTGGCGGGCAGCCACAGCTATGGCTGTGTGGTCGGGGGCGGCACCATCACCTACGGCGCCTCGTCCTGGCGGCATCTTCCTTACGAGTTCAATGAAGCCAGCAAGTTCGGCACCATGAAAGGTACCGGCATCGCCGACTGGCCGGTCAGCTATGAAGAGATCGAGCCTTACTACACGCAGGCGGAATGGGAGATCGGCATCTCGGGACCGAACCTCAAAACCCCGCTGATCGCGCCGATGTCCAAGCCCTATCCTTGCCGGCCGCTGCCGCTGAAAAGCTCCGGCGCGCTGATCCAGAAAGCGGCGGCGAAGCTCAACCTGGTGGTGACGCCCAACGTCGCCGCCATCATCACCGAGCCCTATAACGGACGCAGCGGCTGCATCAATTGCGGCGCCTGCTCCGGCTATGGCTGCCAGGTGAAGGCGCGTTCGTCTTCGGCAGTGTCGCTGTTGCCGATTGCGGTTGCGACCGGAAACTGCGAGATCCGCGTCCATTCCTATGTGCGTGAGATCACTGTCGATGCGAGCGGCAAGGCCACGGGCGTCACCTATTTCGACAAGGCCAACAACAACCAGGAGGTCTTCCAGAAGGCCAAATGCGTGGTCTTGTCGGCCAACGGCACCGAGACACCGCGCCTGCTGCTGCTCTCCAAGTCCAACCGCTTCCAGCAGGGCCTGGCCAATTCCAGCGGGCTGGTGGGCAAGTATCTGATGAGCGGCAATGGCGGCGGCGCCTCGGGCCTCTTCACCGATCCGCTCAACGAGTATAAAGGCGCGGTCACCGGCGCAGCCGTACTGTCCTATGTGCCCAATGACGTGAAAAACCGCGGCTTTTACGGCGGCGGCCGCATGACGGCGCGCGGTCAGATGTCGCCCATGCAGTATGGTTTGGCGGGTCCCCATGGCGCGCCAAGCTGGGGCGCCGGTTACAAGAAGGCGCTGATCGAGCAGGCCAATCGCCGGCTCACCATGGTCAACTTCATTTCCCAACTGCCGGTTGAGACCAACACGGTGGATTTGGACCCGGAGGTGAAGGACGCCTGGGGCCTGCCCGCCATGCGCATCACCAGCACCAGCCATGAGAATGACTTCAAAGCGATGCGCTTCTTCATCGACAAGTCGGCGGAAATCCTGAAGGCCGCCGGCGCTACCGAGGTCTGGTCCGATGAGGTCAATGACTCCAAGGGCGGCGCGCATGCCCGCGGCACCGCGCGCATGGGCAATGATCCCAAGTCATCGGTGGTGAACAAATATCACCGCGCCCATGACGTGCCCAATTTGTTTGTGGTGGATGGCTCAAGCTTCGTCACCGGCGGGCGCAACCATCCCACCATGACCATTTCGGCTCTGGCCTATCGTTGCGCCGATCATCTGGTGAAAGCCGCTAAGTCGGGCAATGTGACCATCTGACATTGCCGTTCTGCAAATCAGCGGCGCTCTACTCTGTAGGGCGCCGTTTTTTGCGCCTGCTGGTCAGCGCTGCAGCAGATGATTGAGCGCGCCAGAAGCGATCACGAAGCGGGCGTGCTGCACGGCTTCCTCGGGACTGCGAAAGTCCGCGCCATTGATATGATGTTTGAACCGGGCGGGCAGTTGCAACGCCGTGCCGTGATGATGGGTGACGTCGGCGCAGTAACCGCCGTCCCGGTCGGTGGTGACGATACGGAAGCCGCGATATTCGTCGTGCCCGGCCCAGGGAAATTGCGGCTGGCCGGCCGCGATGCTGGCGGCGCGGCCTAGCGAGCGCAGGCCATCCAGCGGACTCCAGCCGGATTGCTCAGCCTTTGTGCCAGCGCGCTCGTCCATCCGGTCGCCCTTTTAAGACCGGCTTCAACCTAGGCGGCACAGTTTTCGGAGCGCTTACGTCAATCGATAAAAAGGGAATATCCCGAATTTGTCGGGATTTTTATTGAAATCCCGGTCAGGGCACCGAGGTGAAAAGGCGCGGCGCCACATCGTGCAGGCCCTGGCGCCACACTTTGTATTCGTGCATTCCCGGCACGGCCTCGAAGCTGAGTTTGACCCCATGGGCGGTGAGAAGACCGGCAAGCCTTTTGTCGGCCTCGTGCAGCACGTCCTGATCGCCCACCACGAAATGCAGCAATTTGAGATTCTTCTTGAGGGCTTCGGGATGCTCGTAGACATCGCGCGATATTTCCACGAACTGGTCGTCGCCCTGGTTTTCGGCGCCGGCGCTCATCGGCACCAGCCAGTGAAAGACATCGCTGTGGCGCAGGCCGATGGTTACGGTCTGGATGCCGCCCTGGGAAAGACCGGACAAGGCGCGGTGATCGGCATCGGCGATGGTGCGGAAACGCCCGTCGATGAACGGGATGATGCCGCCAAGCAGATCGGCCTCGAACAGGTTGCCGGGATCGTAATTGGTCTGTTTGCCCGGCGGCGGCTTGAAGCCTTCCATCTGCGGCGGCACCGGTTCCAATCCTTCGCTGGGGCCGGAGCGGGCGCCCAGCGCCATCACCACGATCATCGGGCGCGCCTTATGTTCGGCGATCAGGTTGTCCAGGATGATGTTGGCGCGGGCCTGTTCCATCCAGCTGTATTCGCAGCAATTGCCGCCATGCATCAGGTAGAGTACCGGATAGCGCCCCTTGCCGGAGTCATAGCCGGGCGGCGTGTAAACCCGCAGATAGCGGGTCGCGCCAATGGCCTTGGAGGCATAGACCACCATGCGCACATCGCCATGCGGCACGGGTTGCGCGTCGTAATAGGTGGGCCGCGCGGCAGGCACCTCCACCAGGTTCAACCGGTTGCCGGGGTCGGACGCCGCCACCCCATCCACCGTATAGCCATAGTCATAGATGTCGGGCGCGAACGGGCCCAGGGTGATGCTCCAGATGCCTTCCGCACCCTTGGCCATGGGCAGAGAGCGGTCCTTGGACAGCCAATGGGCATTGGGTCCGATGATGTGGCCGGTGAGGCGCACGTCATGCGCTTCCGGTGCGTTGAGCCGGAACGTCACCTTATGATCGGCATGAATGATGGGCGAAATCACAGTGCGGGTGCGGGCATAGTCGGACCGCAACACTTGCGGTCCCGGCTGGCCCAGCGCGCCCAGCGAAGCGCCGGACGGTACCTGCGCGGCGGCAGGCACCAACAGCAACGCCGCCAAAACCGGCGCCGGCAGCAGTCTTGTCTGCTTCATTTTTTTCCCCCGGCGCCCGGTCAGGGCTGCACATAATGTATCTCGAACTTCTTGTTGGTGATGAACAGCACCGTCACGTCTTCCTGTTGGGTTGCGCCGTGCTGCATGGTCATGCCTTCGGGAAACCAGACGAAGCTGCCCGGTGCGAACGAGCCCTGATGGGTGACCAAGGTGCCTTCCAGAACGAACATGCCATGGGCGCAGGGATGGTGGTGCCATGTGTTCATGAAGCCGGCGGGGTATTTCACCATCCGGACGGTGACCCCGGTTTCCGGGTCTTCCAGGAAGCGTTTGGCGAACAGCGCCTTGCCCAGTTGGGGGACGAAGCGTTCCTCCCAGGGCATGGTGTGGGAATCGAAGACCTGGAGTTTCTGTGACGACAGTTCTTCTGGCGGCATGAGCGCTCCCCCGGTGGGTTTGGCGCCACACTATCCGGCAGTCCTGCTGTTGGAAACCGGGACGATAGCCGTTATCACTTGGCGCGCCGCCGCTGCGCTGGCTATGCTGCGGCCAACAAAAACAGGGCAGGGACATCATGAAGAAGGTCATATTCGCCGCGCTGGCCTTTGTGCCGGCGCTTGGGCTTGCGGCGCTTGCGGACACGCCGGTGGCCAAGGATATCGCAGCCAAGATGCCTGCTCCGGTGGCGGCCTTCGAGTGGGCTTACCCCGTTGGTCCGGCGAACCTGCCGCGCCCTGATCCCGCCGCCACCTTCACTGCCACGGGCGCCGATCCGTCGATCAAGCTGACCATGAAACAGATCGGCGACAGCTTCGGTCCGCCGGACTGGTTTCCCAAGGAACACGCGCCGCTGCCCGCCATCGTCGCGCATGGTGAGAAGCCGCATGTGCCGGCTTGCATCCTGTGTCACCTGCCCAACGGCAACGGTCATCCGGAATCGGCCAGCGTCTCGGGCCTGACAGTGGATTACATCATCGCCCAGATGCATGCCTTCCGTGACGGCGACCGCCAGAATATCCGCGCCCCTGCCATGACCGAGATGGCCTATGCCATCAGCGAAAAGGACCTGCGCGAGGCGGCACAGTATTTCGCCCATATTCCCCGCTCGCAGCAGAAATGGATTCGGGTGGTGGAAACCAGCCGCGCACCCGCCAACCATGTCGGCGCCGGCGGCGCGCGCTTCTTCGACAAGGGGGCGGAAACGGTGCCGATCGCGTCCAACATGATTTATGAAGTCGCGGAAGGCGAAGAAGTCGAGCTGCGCAACGACCATGTCGGCTTTGTCGACTATGTGCCGATGGGCTCGCTGGCCAAGGGCCGTGCGGTGGCGATGGGAAATCGCGGCCAGATGCGGACCTGCGGTTCCTGCCATGGCGACGACTATCGCGGGCACGACGAAGCCCCGCGCCTGGCCGGGCGCAGCGCCTATTACCTGATCCGCCAGCTGGCGGACATGAAAGCCGGCTATCGCAAGGGACCCGCGCTGGGCAAGATGAAGGAGATCATCGGCAAGCTGTCGGATGCCGATATCCTTAACGTCGCCGCCTATATGGCCTCGCGCGAGCCGTAAGCGCCGCCGCTCAATCGATGTCGTATCGCGTTGTCACTGACAACGGCGCGATGTAGCGGAACGGCATGGTTTAACCAGACTTGTTGAGGTCTGCTTTCAAGCGCGGTGTTCCCACGCCGCGACAAAGTAAATTAAGCATCTGCGAGGCTGTTTTCCGTCGCTGCGATTTACGTGCCTCAATTTGCTAACCATCGAAATCGCCGAGAACTCCTATTGGCACAGCGCTTGCGAAATTTGGGCGTGAGAGGCTGATTTCCAATGTTAATAGGGGTTACTTCAATGTCGAAGATGTCTAAGTTTTTTATCGCGGCCGCACTGTGTGCGGTTGCGCTACCGACCGCGGCCATGGCTGCGCCGATCACCGGCTCGGGTCAGGCCACTTTTTCCAGCTTGAACTTCTGCGATAACAGCGGCGGCACGCAGGATTGCCGCATTGTCACCACAGGCAATGGTCCCAATACCCAGGTCCAGTGGGGCAGCACCAGCGACCGCACCGATTTCGTCAATCCCAGCACTTTGACGGCCGTCGATGTGCCGATCAATGTCGCCGCCAATTCCACAAACGTCACGCTTGCCAAACTGACCTGGTTCAATTCCGCTACGCCCGACTTCGAAGGCGATCTGGGAAGCTTCACCTTGCACTACAACCTGACCATCGATCTTGGTGGCGGCCATGGCGACAGCGAAACCTTTGACCTCACGATCACCAACCCGACCAATCCGCCGGGCGACGTGATCAGCTCCTTTACTTTGGGTGAGCTCAACGCTTTGGACCTGACGGGAACGGGCTGGACCATCAACAATCTGCACTATGTGGCCGACAGCGGAACGTCCCTGTGCGGCACCAACAACACCAGCTGGTGCAACCCGGAAAACAACACCGGCAGCCTGTATATCCGTGGCAACTTCACCCAGAATGTGCAGAACATTCCGGAGCCTTTGACCATCTCTCTGTTCAGCGCGGGTCTTGCCGGCGTGGCCGCCATGCGCCGCCGCAAGCAGATCCGGGCCTGATACAAGTTCGATCGGCCTCAAAATGAGAAACCCGGTGGCGGCGACGCCACCGGGTTTTTTATTGGCCCGGCGCGCCACATACAAACCTCCGCGGCGCCTGGCCCGGGCGGTACGAAAGACCGGCCGGCATGCTACAAGCAGGCAAGAGGCGTGGTTCGATAGCGGGCCTGACATGAAAGCGAAACTTCCGTTGGCAGCCGCGCTGGTTTTGGGAATATCGCACCCCCATTTCGGCCAGGCGCAGAACCGGTCGCTCCCCAACGGTTCGTGCGCGACGCCGGTAAAATACCGGATCGGCAAACTGGACCCGCGGTTCGGAATCACGCGCCAGGATTTCCAACGTCAGGTGGAAGAAGCCGGCAAAGCCTGGGAAACCGCCGCCGGCCAGACGTTGTTTGAGTATGACACCAGAGGCGCGCTGGAAGTCGATCTTGTCTATGACGGCCGGCAGGAAATGACGCAGCGCCTGAGCGTCGCCCGCGCCGGCATCAGGGAAAAACTCAAGCAAGCCGACCTGATCAAGGACACGCTGCTTCCACTCCAGAACAGTTTCGATGCGCTGGACGAATCCTATTCCGCCCAACTGAACGCGTTCAAACAGCAACAGGACAGATACAACGCAGCCGTCGGCCAGTCGAACGCCAGTGGAGGGGCGGTGGAAGCCGAAATTCAACGGTTCAACCATGAGAGGGAGGGGCTCAAGAAGCAGGCCGACGTCCTTGAGGAGAGGAAGAAGGAACTGAACCGCCTGACGGAGGATATCAACGTCCTGGTCGACAAGCACAACGCACTGTTGCGCCGCGCCAATGCCGAAGCGAACGCCCTGAGCACATCAGGAGCGTTCGGCCTCGAATTCGAGGAAGGCCGCTATATCAGACAGGCGGGCGAACAGAGGATACAGATCTACCAGTATGAGGGCGAGGAGGCCTTGCGGATCATCCTGGCGCACGAGCTGGGACACGCGCTGGGAATCCGGCACAATGCCAATCCATCATCGGTCATGTCCCCTCTGATCCATACCGACCGCCTCACTCTTACGGCTGACGATCTTGACGGTCTGGCGGCTGAATGTATGCGGCGTTAAGCTCTCCAACCCGGCGAAGATGAGGCCCGCAACTAAATCTACCCTCCCCCAATTCTTGGCCCCAGTTCTACGAAAGAGCTGAAGACGGCCCTTTCGTAGAAGTATCGTCGGTCGGGCTAGGCGCGTTTGACCATCCGCACCACCAAGATCAGGATAATAGCACCGACGGTCGCTGTGAGGATCGACGCGATCAATCCGCCGCCGATGCCTATACCGAGAGCGCTGGCAAGCCAGCCGCCTATGAACGCTCCGACAATGCCCACAACAATATCGCCGATGAGCCCGAATCCGCCACCTTTCATCAGCGTACCCGCAAGCCATCCCGCAATGGCGCCGATGATCAGCCAGACAATGATTCCATGAGTATCCATGACCCCTCCAAAGTGGTTGGCGATTCTTCGAGGTAAGCGAAAGCCCTAACGACAGTGTGAGAGTGGTCCGTCTGCATCTGAGCGTCAATGTCGAGCATCCTCGCTTTTCCTTGCTGCAGTGCGAGGGCGGAAGGATTGGGATCGGGGTGGATTATTTTGAGCTGCCTGTCCGTTTCGCCAATGCGATGGGCGAACTGCCGGAAACAGCGAGTTGGCTGATATTTTGGACAGGGCTCGGTGACGGGCGATATGCTGTCGGCATCTCCAAGCTAGGTCGTGAATTTGCCTGGCGAAGTAAGAGGCCCTCACGCGATGACCCATACAAACCTCGATGATCTCCCGGAGAAGTCCCCATTCCCAGGGTGGCGCGGAAAATTCATCCGGTCGGCAGGCATGACGTTCGTCTACTGGGATGTCCCGGCGGGAACCGTGCTGCCCGAGCATTCCCATCCGCACGAACAGGTCGCTCACGCCTTCGAAGGGGAATTCGAAATTGTCGTGGATGGCGTCAAGCAGGTCCTGCGGCCAGGATCCGTCAGCGTCATTCCACCCAATGCCGTGCATTCCGGGCGGGCCATTACCGATTGCAGGATACTCGACGTCTTCTGTCCGGTCCGGGAGGATTATATCCAGTTTGAGGGGTGAGGCCCGACCGGCCGTAGGGCCGGTCAAATCGATCCAGTGGATCGATTTGAGGGCCGAACGCCGCGAGCCAAAGCGAGCGGCAGGGCGAAAACACCACCCTCATATGAAGGCTGGGCGAACGCGCCAGGGGTATGCTACGAAGCGCCAAGCCGCGGGTGTAGTTCAATGGGTTCGGAGCGGTCCGGCGGCGCCTAGCGACAGCGTAGCGGCGCGGACCAAATGGTCCGGTGGACCATTTCGAGCGACGAACGCGCCGAGCTTAAGCGAGGCGCTGGGCGAAAACATCGGCGGCATGCTACAAGCCCCTCCGGGCGCGGGTGTAGTTCAATGGGTTCGGAGC
>Ga0163163_10000153_pt1 | contig 71877 bp, 69 predicted proteins | sample S65metaG_FD_119766 | JGI IMG/M metagenome (GOLD analysis project Ga0163163, IMG submission 119766) | Switchgrass rhizosphere microbial communities from Kellogg Biological Station, Michigan, USA - S6-5 metaG | ecosystem: Host-associated > Plants > Roots > Rhizosphere > Soil | place: USA...
CCCCGCTCCCTGCTCCCCGCTCCCCGCTCAATACTTCACCCAGTAGTACGCGAATTTGAGAACTTCGTTCTGGAACGCGACGATGCCGTTTTCGTGTTTCCACCAGTCGCTGGCAGTGTAGTCGCGGACCGGAACGGCTCGGACAATGACTTGGGCCCCGATAGGTTTGAGTTGCTTGCGAAATAGCCAGCGGACACGGCGCGTGTGGAAAGGATCGGTCGGGATGATCACGGAGCGGGGAGCCTGCAGCGGGGAGCCTGCAGCGGGGAGCTGGGAGCGGGGAGCGGGGAGCCTGAAGCGGGGAGCGACGAGTTAGGAGCCACCTCACCCTGGCCCTCTCCCCCGGGGGCGGAGAGGGGAGCGAGAGGGGAGCCTGGAACGGCATTGAGGTCGGAGGCCGGAGGTCGGGGGGCAGCCTGCAGCGGGGAGCGGGGAGCCGAGTCAGAGGTCGGAGGTCGGGGGTCGGCGCTTTCTTTCTGCTCTCTACTTTCTCCCTTCTCCCGGTTCTGATTGAGCCAGGCGCGGACAGCGAGAGATTCGTCGTGGGTGGATTGAACATCGGCGTCGAGTTCTACTATGGCGGATTCAGGGACACCTTCTTTGATGAGCACTTGCCTGGCGACATCAATGTCGCGGGTGGTGAGACCCAGGTCATCGCTGGCGCGGGATTTAGGACGGGCCACAAGGACGCGTGGTGCGTAGCCTTGCTTGTACAGTTTGGCGGCGGCAAAGGGACGGGTATCGAGTCCGCCGCCGAGGACGACGATGGCGTCGGCTTTTTGCAAAGGTTCGTTAACGATCCAGACGCTAGCGGCGCCTTGAAGGATCGGGACGCGGAAAATGTACAATGCAGAAAGTAGAAAGCAGAAAGCAGAAATGGATATCGTCAGGCGCTTGAGAAAAACTAACCCCCGCCGAGCATTTCGGCGCGGAGTGCCCGTTGTTATCTCACTTTGGCGCGAGGACTGGAGAGTGATCTTCATTTCAAAAGACAAATGCTAAAAAGCTGGAATGCCGAAATCCGCTAAAAGACAGAGGACAGAAAGCCGGAGGTCAGAGGTCGGCTTCGCATGTGACGTTCTACTTTCTTCATTCTCCTCTCTTCCATTACAGGACGACGTCTTAAGGTTTTGTTCTGCCGATCCAATATTCCGGTCGCCGCTTGCTGTAAGCAATCGCTAGAATCCAAATGGTATCAGCCCAAGTGAAGTAAGCGACGTAATAGGGAAAAACCTTCAGGTTTAATCGGCGATAACCTTTCGCTCGAAGTGGAGGCAATTCCGGATTATTGCATATCCACTGGATCGCAGCCCGAGCTTCGGGCCTTCAGGCGGATACCGAGCCCAGGTTCAAGATTTTCGTGATACCGAATTGCCCGGTCGAGTTCCTTCTGCGCTTCCTCGACAATTTCGAGTTTCAAGAGGGATAGCGATGATCGAGGTCGTTGAAAACTTCATCAAATGTTTTGGATCGAGCGGTCCCTGCTTTGACAGCCTCAATGCGACTTGAGATTTCTTTTTCCCATTCAGCTTCCGCTTGAGGTGAGAAATCTTGATTATCCGGAGATAAATCAAGGAGGATGCGGGCCAGGGTCAACCGTTGAACTGGGGGCAATTCCAAGGCATCCTTCGCAATTTCGGCGAGCAATTTCATATGCTATTCATAATACCGCTGACCCACTATTTCACAAGCGCTGGCGCTTCAAGAAAAATGCTGAAAAACTAAAATGCTGAAATTCGCTAAAAGACAGAGGACAGAAAGCCAGAGGTCAGAGGTCGGCTCGCATGTTACGTTCTACGTTCTACTTGCTCCATTCTCCTCTCTTCGAGCACCGCTTCGCATGCTGCGAGAACTTGCGGGACGGTGATGCGGTTTAGGCATTCGTTTTTACGCTCGAGGCATTCAGTGAGGTAACAGCCCTCGCAATCGATATCAGAACGCAGAATCTGATGCCGGACACCATAGGGATACCAGGCGCCGGGCCAGTCGCGTGAGGAAAATACCGCGACACAGGGTGTTCCCGCCGCGGCAGCGAGATGCATGGCGCCGCTATCGTTTCCGACATAAAACGCGCAACGACCCATTGCGTAGGCTGCGCCGCGCAACGAAAGTTGCCCGGCGGCGTTGTACCCGCGGCCCCAGGTCTCGAGCAGATGTTTGGCGTGCGGAGAATCTTCGGCGCCGCCAAAAACGATTGGGAAGATGTCAAACTGATCGATGAGCGCGTGGCCAACTTGCGCAAAGCGGTCGAGCGGCCAGCGTTTGGCCGGCATTTTGGAGCCGGGACCGAAAGCGACGAAAGGGGGGACCACAGGACCACAGGACCAAGGGACTAAAAGACTGTCCTGACCATCGGGAAGTCGTCCCGTAGTCCCGCGGTCCCTTGGTCCCTTAGTCCCTTGGTCCCTTAGTCCTTCGAGTCCCTTAGTCCTTTCGCGCGCCAGCCATTTTTCGAATTCGGCTTGTTCCGGAGCGCCGAGGTGGAGGTCGAGGGAACCTTCACCGGGAGCTGGCATGGTCAGTCCATCGGCGCGCAAACGGGCCAGGATGAGATCGGCTTCGTGGCCGGCCTTTGGCATGGGGCGGGGAGAGTCCTTCGCTGGGACAGGAGGGAAATGGTCCATCCCGTAGAATTGACGCACTCCTGCAGCCTTGAAGAAGCGGCGATCCCGCTCGACCAGAGGTCGAGGACGAATGCTTGCGGCCAGGTAGACTAAGGTGGAAAAGCGAGCGGATCGAAGGCGCCGCAGTAGTTCAAACTTTTTTATGGCCCGGGCCACGATTCCATCGGAATCAGCGGGAACTTCGTAATGGATAAAGTCATCGAAGATTCCTGCTCCTTGAAAAATTTGGGAACCAATCACGTAATTTTGGCCGGGGTGAACGTCGCTGAGCAAGGTGAGGTGAGCACCAGGCCAGAGGTTTCGCATTGCCCACATCGCCGGCAAGGAGATAATCATGTCACCTAATTGACCTGTCCTGAAGACGAGGATGCGAGGATCGTGTCCGTTAGAAAGCATTAGCCAAAGAGATAGCTGAGACGCAAAATGCTGAAATTGTGTCCACCCAATCGGTGGTCCCTTAGTCCGTAGTCCTTTAGTCCCTTAGTCCGTACCGCCTCAGCCACTATCATCGAGCCAACCCGGCCCAGAACGGCAGATGCCAGCCAGTCGGGTGTGAGCGCTTCCAAAGATTCCTTGAAGCGTGTGCGAGGGATGGGAAAAAGTTCGGCTTTCAGGCCGACAACAGTCAGCTTGATATCTACAAACGAGCTGGAAAGGACGTCTCTCAACTCAGCTCGATTAAATACGCGAGCATAAAAACCATCACTTGCATCGACGTAAATCTGGTGCAGGGATTTTTTGAAAAGTTGGCCAAGGAGCAGGCCGCGGATCAGCCCGCAGTGAAGGTAGTACACCAGGCAGGGTCGATAATAAACCATGAGCATCAGTCTTCCTCCCGGGCGCAAGACGCGGGCAATTTCGGACAAGCAACTCTCCATTCGGCTGCTGTGGTGGATGACGCCCCAGGTCCAAACGAGATCGAAGGATGCGTCCTGGAAAGGAAGTTTTTCGGCGTCGGCGCGCTGTATACGCGCCTTGAGGCCGAATGTCTCGAGCCTGCGGGTGGTGGCCTGGACAGCACGTTCGGTCAGATCAACTGCGGTGAGTCGGGCTCCGCTCCGCGCGAGAAGGCCGGCATGCGTGCCCATACCGCAACCGATTTCAAGCACGTCTTTCCCGGCAACATATTCGGGACGGAGGAATTTGCCGAATGGGCTTCCATCATGGCCCTTTGCGAAATAGGAAGCCGACAGGAATCGACGGTCGATCTCTTCGAACCACTCGCGGCTGCCCGCCGGGATGTGCATGGTCTGCTCCCAGTCATAGGTCATGGGGTTTTGCTCCCACCATTCCCAGTTTTTGCTTTGCTCTTGTGAAAGTTGCATGGATGTGGAGTTAGAGTTGGGAGTTAGGAGGGAGGAGATTGGGGTCGGACGTCAGAGGTCAGAGGCCGGAGGTCAGAGGTCGGATGCTGATCTCTGACTTCCGACCTCCGACTTCCGACTTCTGACCTCCGATTTCCGACGTTTTTCTTCGCGCTTCCTTCTGCATTCTTCCAATAGTGGGCATAAACTAGACGCGTCCAGCCACGCAGGCCGCGGTCACGAAACCCAGGAGAAGGAAGATCGGAGAACGAAGAAGGATCAGACAGGAGCCAGTCGCGGATGGGGGTCACGAAGCCGGTTTTTTTTCGGTTCAAGACAGAAGCTGGAAGATAGGAGTTAGGAGTTTGGACTTCTAACTCCGAACTTCTATCCGAACTTCTATCTTCTATCTTCGATCTTCGATCCCCTGCTGCGAGCCCCATCTCTCGCTTGCCTGGCGGATGGGCCGACGCAAGGAGTGGGGCGAGATTTTTCAGGAGTTGGATGTCGACCAGGGGGGTGCGGACTTCGAGCGAGTGGTGCATGCTGGCCCAGTCGGTATCGCGCAAAAGCTGATGGCGCATGTACCAGGTCATTTCAAGGGCGGAGACGCGCAGACGCGGGGATTCCAGATCTTTTGTGGTGGCTTCGAGTCGCGCCAAGGGTTGCAGGCGTTCCCAACCTTCGCGGACGAGATCGGGGTCGAGTAGTTCGGGCAGTTCCCAGGGCATGAACATGCCGCGTCGGAGCATATACGCGCCCCCGTAAGTGCCGCCGTATTCGAGCAGGCCGGCGTATTTGGGAGAGGTGAGGCGCGACAAGACGGGAGAAGAGATCACACGGAAAACGCGGCCCATGCGGTGGAGTGATGGAGTGATGGAGTGATGGAGTGGTGCGCGAAATGGAGCCAGAAAGCGGACGGAGCGAGGAAGATCGCGAAAGCTGGGGTAGCCAGCGAAGAGTTCGTCGCCACCGAGGCCCGAGAGCGCGACTTTCAAACCGGCGCGGGCCGCGGCCAGACTGATAAAATAGCTGTTGATCCCATCGCAGGTAGGCTGATCCATCGCCTGCATTAGACTGGCGAAGTTTTCGCGGAAATCACTTTTTGTGACCCAGATGGTTTGATGCTGCGCGCCGTATTGGGCGGCGACTTGCTCGGCGAGCGGGACTTCGTCGTTGGGTGTGCCGCGGAATTCCTCGAATCCGAGCGTGACGGTTCGAAGGGTGGCAGAGCTTTGCGACGCGAACGCGGCGATGGTGGTGCTGTCCAGGCCGGAAGATAGAAAGACGCCGACGGGAACGTCCGCAATGAGGTGGTGTCTTACGCTATCGCGGAGGGCAGAACGGAGGGCAGAAGCTAGAAGATCGGAGTTAGTAGTTAGGGGTTCCCTCTCCGCGCTGGGGAGAGGGCCAGGGTGAGGTGCGCCTTTCTTTCTCTTGTCTCCGAACTTCGAACTCCTAGCTTCTATCTCCTTTCTACTTTCTCCCTTCTCCGCATCCCTCAGGATGCCTGGGATGTCGCAGTAGGATTGTTGTTGCGCCGTGCCATCTTTCGGCACCCACATCCAATTACCGGCAGGGAGGATCGAGATTCCACGGTAAAGCGTAAATGGCGCTGGCACATGGCCCCAAAGAAAGAATCCCACATGGCCGGCGGGTTCAGGACTTTCATCGATGCCGCCACCTGCGAGGAGTGCTTTGACCTGCGAAGCCACGCGGAGGGTTTTCCCGTCGTCGGCGTAATAGAGAGGTTTGATGCCGAAAGGATCACGGGCGAGAAATATTCCCTGTTTGCGCGCGTCCCAAATAGCGAAGGCGAACATGCCGCGGAGTTTGTCGAGCATCGCGGCCCCCTCCAATTCGTAGAGGTGGAGAAGGATTTCGGTGTCACTTTGGGAAACGAAGATGCGGCCTTTGGCTTCGAGCTGGGAACGTAGGTCGCGGTAGTTGTAGATTTCCCCGTTGAATGTGATAACAAGGGAACCATCGTGGTTTCGCATCGGTTGCGAGCCAGTATCGGAAAGATCGATGATTGCCAGGCGGCGATGGCCGAGGCCGACTCGGCGGTCTGGCGAGAGCCAATTGCCGCAGCCGTCCGGGCCGCGCAAGGTCATAGCGTCGCGGATGGCGGTCAGCTCGCTCTGGTTGATCGGCGAGCCGGTGCGGTAGTTAAAGATGGCGGAGATGCCGCACATTCTGTTCCAGGGAGTTAGGAGATAGCAGTTAGGATTTCGAAGATAGAACTAGGAGAAGAGATATAGACTGAACCCGCCGATAAGTGCAGTTACGCTGGCGTTGCCAGCAATCTTGCCAGCGAGTCTTCGACGAGTTGATGCTATCAACCCGGAGATAAGCGATCCAGCGTCACTAGCAAGCGCACGAACATTAGGGAGAACAGATCTGCTTGCGATATAATTATCCTCAATTACATAAAGAAGGGAGCGGACTTCGCCGCAGGAGGCTCGCGCCACATTATACGCCTGTAGTTTTTCGGCGTTGTGCGCTCTCTCGAATCCTTCAGCGACGTTTGACATGATCGACACCCCAGCCCTTTGGATCTGACTGCAAAGGCCAAAATCTCGCGCCAGTATTGGATCATGCGTGAGATTGTAGATCGAGTTTACAAGTTTCCGCGCTTTTTTCCAAGCATCCAGGTCTTCAAAGGTCATAGTTTTCAAAGGGTGGAAGGAGTGTGGAGTTGGGGAGGCAGATTCAAACTTCTAACTTCGATCTCCTATCTTCTTTTTAGATCACATCCGCAAAAGTTCTTTCCGTCTTCCTGAAGTACCAGATGCCGGTTACGCAGAGCGCGGCTGTAACACAGAGGGAAGTGATGAGTGAGGAGAGGGGAAGCGGGACTTCGCCTCTTAACAAAGACCAACGAAAGCCATCAATCACACCAACCATGGGGTTGAGCGAGTAGAGTAGCCGCCAGTTTTCAGGAACGATGCTGCTACTGAACCCGACGGGGGATATATACAGACCAAATTGCACGATGAAAGGGACGATGTAGCGGAAGTCGCGGTATTCCACATTTAATGCGCACAGCCAGAGACCTGCGCCGAAAGCAGCGCCAAACGCCAGCGCGATGAAAAGCGGGAGGGTCAGTAGCCGGAGGTCAGGCGCAAATCCATACCAGAGCATGAGTGCGGCCATCATCGCGAGGGTGATGAGGAAATCGACGAAGCTGGTGATCACCGCGCCGGCGGGCACGACCAGGCGAGGGAAATAGACTTTCGAAATCAGGTTGGCGTTGCCGATCAGGCTGTTGCTGGATTCACTGAGGGCGGTCGAGAAAAATTGCCACGGTAGCATCGCGGCCATTACGAGCAAAGGGTAAGGCACGGAGTTAGGAGCTGGAAGTTTGGCTATGCGGCTGAACACGATCGTAAAGACGACCATGGTCAGGAACGGCCGAATCACCGCCCAGGCAATGCCGATGACGGTTTGTTTGTATCGAACGAGGATGTCCCGCCAGGCTAGGAAATAAAACAGTTCGCGATAGCGCCAGAGATCACGCCAGTAGTTGCGTTCTGTGCGGCCGGGTTCGATGATGAGGTCGGGGAGCATGAAGCGGGGAGCGAGGAGCGGGGAGCCAATTGTGAACTAAGAGCGTTTGAGTGATTGGCGGAATGCGTGAAGCATACGGCTTTGCTCGACCAGTTCTGGCATGATAACGGACGTTTCGGCTGCAGCCAGGTACTTTTCCCGCGTGAATACGATCAGCATATTGGCAACCTCGAACAGAGATCTCCTAGCTGTATTAAGGAAGTTGGCAAAATCCACGTCCGAGGCGCTGCCAGAACCTTCCGCGATATTGTTTGTGATGCTGAGCGTTGCGGCCCGTAACTGCTGAGCAAACTTATAGTATCGCCGTTCATCCAGTTTTTCTGACATCTTGAAGAGATTGCCAGTCAAGTCCGCAGCACGTTTCCAGACTTGCATGTTCTCGAATCGAAATGATGGTTCCTCCATATTCTTCTTTTCCTTTTGGCTTCCCGCTCCCTGCTCCCCGCTCCCCGCTTTCGGACAGCGCTACGCCCCGTCAGTTCGCAGCGCGAAATGGATCGCGCGGAACAACGTATGCGGTCTTTATTTGTTTGCGGGTTGATGGTTGGTGGCCAACAACGCCTGTTTGCTTGCTCGTGGGGCGTATTATCCACCCATGAGTTTCAGGACTAACGGCAAAAATTTTCGGGTCTTTTTTTCCCAGCTCTGCAGCATGGTCACGCGGGCGCTGAAACGGGCGCGTTCCTGCGTAGGCATTTTCTTCAGAACTTCGCTGATGTATTCGAGACGATGCCGACCACCCTCAAGTTGCGGCATGACCTGATCTTGCAGCATGCGCTTTGCCAAATTGCGCAGTTCGGCGACGGCTTCATACAAGATGCGGCGGTCGCCAGGTAAATAAACCATTTTGACTGCACCGACATTGCGGAGAAATTTCAGACCCTGGCTAGCCGAGGCTTTGCTGATGCCGAGGCGTTCGATGAGATCATCCAGGGCGAGTGGCTGGGCGGAGATGAAAAGGAGGCCGTAAATTTCCCCCAGGGATGGAGGTTGGCCAGTTAGCCGGCAAATCTGGACGAAAAAGGCGACTACTTCGAGTTCGAGAGGATTAAGTTTCGCGGCGGGGCGATGGTTCTTGCGTGGGTTGGGGGATGCAACGTTTTCGGAAGGTGGCTCGGCAGCTATTGGCGTCATGGTTAAGTTATATCAGATAGGAATATTTGTTCAATTAAAAATAAACAAAATCTCCCAGATGAACTGACTAGCGTGAATATGTTTGACCGGAAGAGCTTAGGCACTGGGGCTCTGCGTAGTTTCATTTCTGCACTTTCTCGATGCAGAAAAGTCAGAAAATGTAATTAAAGGCCGAACTCATGCCTCGTTCCAATTGGTCTGACACCCCACTCACAAACCTGTTAGCTATTAGTCCCCTCGCGGTGCACTCCGTGGGGTACGGTCACGCGAATTTAATGATTGTTTTAGGGCCTGGTGAAAACTACTCCGGGGGTTCCTCGGAGAATGTCTGGGGCTGGCCAGGTTTGGATCGTTTAGACTTTGCTTCGGGGGAAGCGAGCCAGGCAGGGGTTTGCCACGTTGAATCCGGATGATGTCACATGCCTTAGCTCATGAGGGAGTGAGTTGAGTAATGGCTTGAGCCTTCGTTCTCGCAAGATCTGCGTCGCCATCGTTCCTGAAGCATAGGGCAGCCGAATTTGAAACTAAGCGGGAGTGGTACCTCTTCCATCAAGCGTTATAGCGATCCGCTATCACTTGTACTGCTCAAAAGCCGATTTGCGTTGCGAATGCTTGCCTGGATAACCTTTGCAAAGAGACGTAAAGCACCATTACACCAATGAACAACCTCCATCTCGCCGTTCGGTTCTTTCTCCAAATTGCAGTCATCCTTTTATTCTGCCGCCTCGTCGGGGCCATCGCCGCACGTTTAGGCCAACCGCAAGTCGTTGCAGAAATGCTTGCCGGAGTTTTGTTGGGTCCATCGCTCTTTGGGTTGGTCTGGCCGGAAGCGCAACACTGGCTCTTTCCATGGGACAGGACGCAAACGGTGCGGGATACGCAGAGCTATCTTTTCCCCGCGTCGCAACTTGGGCTGGCACTTTACATGTTCGTGGTCGGGATGGAGTTCCGCGTCGATATCGTGCAGAAGCGTCTCAAGAGTGCAATCGCAGTTTCCGTCGCAGGCATGGTAACTCCGTTCGTGCTCGGAGTCGGGCTGGCCTGGGTATTCTTCTATTACACCGAGCTTTTCCCGAAAAAGACTTCGCTTATGGAAGCCATGCTTTTTCTAGGGGCATCCATGTGCATCACAGCGTTTCCGATGCTCGCTCGCATTATTCACTTCAAGAAGTTGACCGGGACGACAATGGGGACAGTCGCCCTCGGTGCAGGCGCGCTCGACGACGCCACCGCTTGGTGCCTGCTCGCGGTGGTACTGGCCAGCTTCGACAGAAACTGGAGCCATGCCTGGTTCAACATGGGGGGCGGCGCGGTCTACGTGGTGATCGCGTTGTTGCTCATTCGTCCGCTGCTTGAGCGCGCCAAGTCCTTGCTGGCGAAGAATGATGCGCTAACTGAGGCGGGGCTGGTTGTCGGATTGGCGCTGATGGCGCTAGGCGCGTGGTTCACTGACCTCATCGGTCTGCACGCAGTCTTTGGGGCATTCGTCATGGGCGCTGCGATGCCGCGCGGCGTGATGACGCGCGATCTTATCGGACGCATTCAGCCACTGACAGTAGCCTTGCTGCTGCCGCTCTTTTTCACTTACTCCGGATTAAACACTAAGATTGGCCTGCTCAACACTGGTTTCCTCTGGGTGATGTGTGGTGCAGTGCTGGCGGCGGCCGTGCTGGGCAAAGGCGTGGCTTGCTGGCTGGCGGCGCGATCCACAGGTATCTCAAACCGCGAGGCACTCGGCATCGGCACGCTGATGAATGCGCGCGGATTGATGGAACTCATCATCATCAACATCGGGCTCCAGCGCGGTATCATCTCGGAAGGCCTTTTCGCCGTGCTCGTCATCATGGCTGTTGTTACGACACTCATGGCCTCGCCGATATTCGAGCGGCTCGTTGGCACCGGCACCTATCAACCGACCCCGGAACCCGAACTTCACGCTGCTCGACTCGGATAATGCAGAGTGAAGAAATGAAAAAAAGGGGATCCTTTCGGTTCTCGAAGAATAATCCCCGGTTGCTCGGCATAAAGGGTATTTTGCCGGTATTAAATAATCCCGAGTCAGAGGGGCGAGACACCCAAGCAATTCAACATTACTTGGGTCAGCGCAATATTGGTCACACGGTGAGATACACAGAGCTATCGCCTGAGCGATTCAAGGATTTTTGGGAGGATTAAGGGAGCCCGACTTCCGTTATGACGTTCATCCTTGCTGCGCTCCGCTGCATGCTAACCTTGAGAGCGTTAGTTGTGACATGAAGTTGCATTTGGTACTGCTTGGCCGGACTCTGCTGTATTAGGCAACAAATGCTTTTACATTGAGATCCGGGCCGTCGGCCAGCCTGAGCTTGACGCCTCAAATTCCACCAATTAAAGCTGATAAAGCTCACTATGACCGTTAATTTAAAGCGGACAGCCGGCTGGGCGGCAACCGTCTTCTTTGGTGTTTGTCTACTGCTCTTTTGCTCCTGCGTGCGAAAGTCACGTTGGTATGCTGCCGATTCCGTTCGTCCGAAACTTCCGCAAGAGGTGAACTTCAATAAAGAAGCTGGCCATGGGGAATCGCTCTTCGTGACACTGCAACTGGAGAATCGGAAAGATTTGCTCTTCGATGTGGATACTGGAAGTCCAATCACCATCCTGGACAAATCTCTCGAATCAATGTTGGGCGAGCCTATTGAGAAACGAAAAGTCAAATATGCCTGGTTCGGGAATGCCACTGTAGGTATTCATAAAGCGCCGAAACTTTATCTCGGGAATACTCAACTACTGGTGGGACACCGAGTCTGGACAGATGACTTGAGCCGGCTGCCAACAGGTCGTCCCATTATGGGAATTCTGGGCATGGATTGCTTGCAACACTATTGCGTCCAACTGGATTTTGTTTCCTCGAAAATGCGTTTTCTTGATCCTGACCATCAGGACCAAGAGAACCTGGGCAGGGCCTTTTCGCTCTCGATTTCTCAAGCGGGTGTTACGATTCAAGGAAATCTGCTGGACATTGAAGGTGCGGAATCAGGAGTTGATTCTGCCGAGTATTTAGATGGTGCGTTGAAGTCAAAACTTTTCCAGCGAGAATCGCTGCAACAGGAGGTTCTGATTAGGCAATGGAAAGACTCCTTGGGCATACCGAGGCGCGAAGCACGTTTTCCAAAAGGCATGTTTAGCGGCGAAACGTATTCTGATTTGATATTGAGAGATAATCCGAGTGGAAATAATCTCATTGGGTTGCGGTTTTTGGCCCGGCATTTGGTCACATTCAACTTTCCCAAAGGAACCATGTATCTTAAACGCACGGACGTTGGTCCACTCGTAAACGAAGGCAGGCTATGAGCTTTGTGTTGCTCCTCAAATTTGGCAAAGGTAAGGGCGGCTTTTCTCCACCGTGGGGGACGGCAATTCGCACGCGCTTTTACGCTCAACTCTTTTCGTCAGTCGAGCTTTATCGTTGATGAGGCCAAGGCGATGCTTGCCACACAGCCAACTCTATCGACTCGCTTAGCTCGGAGTAAGCTTCTCTATGAACGAGGCAAGCCTTCTGGACTGACCGTATCGTTTGCTACCAACTGCTGCGCGGCAATAAGCAGGTCCGCCTCACTGATCTGTGTGGTTCGCACGACTGAAAGGTTGATGTATCCATTTCCCGAGATTTTTGTCATCAATTTGTCATCACTGAATATTGTTAAAAACTGCCTAAAAACGTGGTGCGCGCGAGAGGACTTGAACCTCCAATCCTTTCGGAACCAGATCCTAAGTCTGGCGCGTCTGCCATTCCGCCACGCGCGCGAGTCGAGAACAAACATGCCCGGGGAAAGAAGAAAGCTCAAGCTGGAACGCAGCCCTTCGGTCAAAAATCTTCAATCAAAGCCCACTAAACCGCCGGCATACGGCGCACGCCAAACGCTTCGCGACACTCGAGGCGAAGAGCACCTTCGATCCAGTGTCATTCGGGCTTAGAAACTTCCTTCGATGCTCGGAAACTCCAAAGATGTTTTTCCGTCCGAACAAATAAGCGCCCCTGAGCTATTGCCGGGGTGCTGCGACAGAGCTCGCCGAGCGGGTAACGATCCAGCACCTTGAATTTGTCACTGGCTTCCACGACCACGAGTTCACCGCCCGAAGAGACACAAAATATTCTGCCATCGGCGCACACCGGTGATCCAAAGTAATTCCCCCCTACCCTCTCCTGGTAGCGCACTTCACCGGAGGCCGCAGTCACGCAACTAACTATTCCTCCATCGCTCCACAACCAGATCAAGTCATTGATAACAATGCCTGTCGGCACGTACGGCGCTGATTTTTTGATCTGATAAGCCAACTCCGGTGTTTGCCCCGAGGCCAGTGGTTTGATGGCAGTAACGAAATTACGGCCTCCTCCATTTCCACAGCTACCTAGGATTATGTTTCCTGCAACCATGGGCGAACTCACCGTGCGCTTGTCAAAAGCCTGTTTGTATTCCCATTCAGGTTCGCCGCTGCTCGCGTCCAGCCCAAAGATACCGTGCGCCTGGTTGCAAAAAACGAGTGTCCGTTTGCCGCCTTTAGGCTCATAGAGGCAAGGAGTCGAGTAGGTCACGACGGTGCTCTTGCGGGGAGTTTGCCAAACGGTTTTGCCCGTTTTGGTATCCAACGCCAATATTGAACTTTTTCCTGTGCGCGTGTCCGAAATTGGGCCCTCGACAAAATCCGGGTCATCCTGAAAGTCCGTCAGAATTACCTTGTCATCACAAAGGATTGGCGAGACCCCGCAGCCGTGTTGAGAGACAAATGGACCAAAGTCCCGTTGCCAAACCGTTTTTCCGGCATGGTCCAGCGCTCCCAGCATATAATGGTCTCGCTCGTTCCACACCACATAGACCCGTTCGGCATCGACCGCCGGCGTCGAGGAAGCATAGCTGTTGTACTGATGGCGTGGGAAAGGACTCAGCTCGAAATCCCGTTTCCATTCCACCTTGCCATCCTGGGCATTGAGGCAAAGAGCTGTGACCCCACCCGCCCTGTCTCCGGTGCAGGTCAGGAAAATTTTCTTGCCCCAAAGCACTGGCGAGGAATGGCCGCTGCCTGGAAGCTCTACTTTCCAGTTTACTGAGGAGTCTGTGAGCTTCGCCGGAAAATCTTTCAACTGCCCAATCCCGGTTCCATTCGGTCCGTGAAAACGGGTCCATTCCTGAGCGACCGATGGTTCAGCAAGCCACAGTGAGATAACCAACAGCCACCACTTTCTGTGACAACAATTTCCAAAGTCAAAATACTCGCGAAGAAACATCATTTGATGGTCTTTTCTCTACTCGCAATCATGTGAATGTCAATCATTGTGGAAGTTCAATGAAGGATGGATTTGACAATCGCCCCCAATATCGAAGCATGAATCCAAAGTAAAACGAAGGATGAACAAATCCGAAAAGGTGGGGAAATTTCGAGACATAGCACGTCGCGTGAGGTGCAGACAGTCTACAGGTGGAATCATCTCTTGGAATATGAGCTTTAGAAACAAATGTGGATTAATTATTGCGATCGCGCTCGCGGTGGTTCAAGCCGGGCATTCTCAAGCTTTTATCACCAATGGATTGGTCGCATATTACCCTTTTAATGGAAACGCTAATGACGAAAGCGGAAATATCAATCATGGTATCGTCAATGGCGCAACTCTCGCAACCGACAGGTTTGGGGTAGCGAACCGAGCTTATTATTTTGCGGGGGATGGCAGCCACATTCTGGTGCAGGACTCCGACTCGCTCAACATGACGAATTCTCTTACCGTTTCCGCATGGATAAACCCTCAACCCGGTGGGTTGGGGAAACCGCAGATTGTAAACAAACACATTTTTTACCTTGCTCTCCTTAGCACCAATATTCCATTGGCTCTTTTCCAGATTCATAGGTATCCCAATTCGAGCTATGCGGAAATTGGAACAGCTCTGCCCGGGCCAAACGAGTGGATCTTCGTGGCCGGAACATATGATCGCCAGATCTTGAAACTTTACACCAACGGATTGGTTGCAAATCAAATCAGTACCTCAACCCCGCTCGACAAAGCTCCAATCCCGATGGCAATTGGAAAAAATCCTGAGGATATTGATGCGTTCAGGGGCTACATCGATGACGTTCGCATCTATGACCGCGCTCTGTCGGTATCAGAGATAGAGCAACTTTTCCTGTACGAATCACGGCCAAGCCTGGGGTTGAGTCGGGAAATAACGGTCTCGTTCACCAACCTTTGGCCCGGAAGGAGTTATCAGTTACAAATTTCCCCGGATTTAGGCCTTTGGACAAATTTTGGTTCCCCGTTTCTTGCAACGAATTCCGAAATGACGTACGGTCATTTTTTTGATACGAACGACTTTCCACGACGCTTTTTTCGGTTAGAAATAATGCGATAAGAGAAAAGTTACGAAGCGGCCAGCTATGAAACAGTCGACGGCGCCGAAAACATCATGGGTAAGAATATTCTGACCTTTAGTGTGATAGTATTATTGGGGTGTGCGACACGCGCAACTGTTCAGGTATTCCCCGATGTCAATGAACTTGTATCTCAACCTGCGTTGCCTAATCCGTTGGTAACGTTGAACGGTCAGCTCATTTCCACCAGGGCGAAATGGACTGAGGAGCGTCGGCCGGAGCTCAAAAAATTGTTCGAACATTACATGTATGGAATGATTCCTCCCAAACCTGCGAGCTTCCAAGTTCAGACGCTGGGAGACTATGATTGCTTGGAAAACCGGGCGACACTGAAACTGAGGACCCTGGAAATCGGGCCAGGTAATGGACCACGAATCGACCTGATGCTGGTAATCCCAAAGCAACGTCGCGGCCCGGCTCCAGTTTTTCTGGCAATGAATTTCTGCGGCAATCATGCCCTCACGGCTGATCCCCGTGTGCCCCTGTCACGCTCGTGGCTGGGCAACAATTGCAAAGGCTGCACAAACAATTCCGCAACCGAGTCGTCTCGCGGAGCACAGTCTGGCGATTGGCCCCTTGAAGAAATTGTTCGACGCGGCTACGCATTGGCAGCTTTTTATAGCGGCGATGTAGATTCCGACCGTGCGCAGGCGAGCACGGGTGTTTATCGATGGTTGGCGGAGGATGATTCGTCTCGAAACAATCCAACAAATCGCGGGACGATCGCTGCGTGGGCCTGGGGCTTTATGCGTTGCGTTGATTATCTGGTAACCGATCCTGATATCGATGCGCACCATATCGCCTCGCTCGGCCATTCGCGAAATGGCAAAACCGCGTTGTTAGCGGCGGCGTTCGATGAACGCATCGCCATGGCGTTTCCGCATCAGGCTGGTTGCGGTGGCAGCGCACCAAGCCGCGGAAAAACCGGAGAATCGGTAAAAGCCATCAACGATCGATTTCCCCATTGGTTCAACGGGGAGTTCAAGAAGTTCAACGACTCACCCGACCGTCTGCCTTTCGATCAAAATTGCCTTGTGGCATTATGTGCTCCGCGGCCCGTGCTCTTCTCTGCAGCTCAAGGCGATCAATGGGCCAATCCAAACGGCCAGTTTGAAATTCTTCAGGCAGCCGCTCCGGTTTATCGGTTGCTCGGCGTGCAGGGATTTACTGAGTCAGAGCAAAACTCGAATGTTTCAGCGCCGAAGGAACCAGCATCACCGCCCATTGGCGAACTCATTGGCGGCCGATTGGGTTATTATCTACGTGACGGGAAACATTCCATGGGGCCTGAGGATTGGCGAATATTTCTCGACTTTGCTGACAAGCAATGGGGTAAGCCTTAGGAATCTTTCCTGTTCGCTCCAAAAGTTGCTTGTCGCTTCGATATGCTCCGGGCGCAAGACCCCATTGAACCAGCAAGGTCATCACCGGATACTACTATCTAGAATTAACATAAGGTGATCACATGAAGCAAAAACGAAATCCAAAATGGTGGAATCAGGAGCATGAATCCGGTTGGGAACGGGTAAAAGCAGCATTTAAACGTGATTGGGATCAGACCAAACACGATTTCGGTGGTAAACAACCGGATACCGATCAAGATGTGGATGACACGATCAAACAAGCTGCGGGCAAACAACCCATTCCGCCCCGTGGCCAACCGACCTACGAAGAAGCTGAAGACGCTTATCGTTTCGGTTACGGCGCCCACGGACATTATGGAAAACGGTTTTCCAAGTGGGACAACCAGCTTGAATCTGAGTTGCAGAGGGATTGGAGTGAAACGTATAACGATCGTGAGTGGACTCAATATCGCGACACCATTCGCCGGGGTTGGGATTACGATCGAGATGAGTTGCGCAGAGCTGCTTAGCTGCTGCCGTTTGGTAAAAGCCGGATCGAAAGGTCCGGCTTTTTTGTTGCCGCGGCCTGGATAAATTGCTTTTACTTCGGCGAAAACTTCTGCACCCGACGATATGCTTCAGCTTGAATTTTGTACAATTCGGCATACGACCCACCTTTCCCAACCAATTCCTGATGGCTTCCTATCTCGACCACTCGTGAGCCATCCAGAACGACAATCAGGTCCGCCATTCGTACGGTGCTGAACCGGTGAGAAACAAGCAGAATAATTCGGCCATCGCTCGCTCGGACTGTGGGTCCGCCAGGATTTCCACCCTTCGCCACTGCACTATAACGCTCGAAAAGTGCGTGTTCTGTTTCTGCATCGAGAGCCGCTGTAGGTTCATCGAGAACGAGCAATAGCGGACGGTCTCGCATGAAACCACGAGCCAGGGCAAATTTTTGCCATTGGCCAAAGCTGACTTCGACGCCATCGGGCCAGGTTGGGCCTAGTTGGGTTTCGAGACCAGCGTTGAGACCCTCGACCAAATCATTAGCGCCAGCGCGTGCCACCGCAGCCCTTACGGCAGGCTCATTATCCAACCGCGAAACGTCCCCCAAACCAACTGTATGTCGTGCGAGAAATTCAAACCGAAAAAAATCCTGAAACGCCCCAGCCAGCTTAGAGCGCCATTTCTCCGCCGGCATCTGTGCCAGATCCACCCCATCCACCAAGATCCGTCCCGAGTCGGGTTCATACATTCGGCAAAGCAATTTTACCAGAGTGCTTTTGCCTGCGCCGTTTTCCCCGACGAGAGCGACCACGCTTCCTGCTGGTAACTCGATGTTCACCTCCTCAAGAGCTCGACGCTCCGTTCCTGGATAGCTGAACGAAACATTTTCCAATCGAATACCGCGAACAATCCGCTCTGGTACTGTTGCATTCGCATGCTCCGCTACGGTCCTGGCATAATCTTCCAGCCAGGCAAGTTTGCGTGAGCCGTCCAGCCAAAAGCCCCTCAAAAATCCAATCTCGCCCACTGTAGCGCCAATGTAAGCTGACAAACGCGACCCTGCCGCGAGCACCAGCAGCACCTGGGCCGCTGTTCCATGCAAAACTGCTGAGACGAAAACAACGGCTCCGACATAGCCAGCGCTGAAAATTGCCCAGGCGATCGTGTGCCAAATAGCACTATCCCATCGCGCTTTCGACACCATCCCATACCAGCTTCCCCATGCGTTCCTTCGTTTCTTTACGAGAAGTTCACCAATCCGCGTTACGCGCACTTCCTTGCCAGGCGGGGCCGTTGTCGCGACCTCGAATAAATGCCGAGCCAACCGACGTGACGAAGCCCCTTTCTCTTCTGCGGATCGCTCGACACCGGGCCGCCAGGTCGAGGTCAGGACTGTTGGTATTGCAAATGCCGCCATCAAACCCAGCACCGGGTGAATCGATACCAGCAAGAGCACCGTGACCGTCAATCGCAGGATCCAACCGCATGTAGAAAACAACGACATATACATGTGATCAAGGACGAAGACCTGGTCGCGCAGCATGGCCAATCGATCCAGATACTCCGGCCGCTCCTGGTGAGCGATGGTGATCACTGAAGCCTGCAACTGGGCCACGTGTGTTTCCAGGGCGATGGTTAAGCGGTCTCGAAATCGGCGTTGCGTGCGATCGCTGATCACCTTCAAAAACCAGGTGCCTGCGGCGGAAATCCCCAGACCGATGGCCGCACCCATCACCAGCCGTCGATTTCCTCCCACCACCCCATCCGCCAGCAATTTAAGCCACAACGCCAGAAGGGCATCCGGTAGAGCGGCCAAAAGCGACATTCCGAACGCCACCGGAAGCAGCAACGGTTCGGCTTGATAGCCGCGTTTCAGTGCGCGCCAGAGCGACGGCCAGGCTTTCGGCATCTCGTCAATCGGCTTCATCCAGCTTTTCTCCCTCGTCCAGGCTCGTGTCACCGAAACGGGAGGCTTGCAGCTCAAACATCGTGTGATATCGGCCTCGCAATGCCATCAGTTCCTCATGAGTTCCCAGTTCGATCACTTTCCCATGTTCCAGCACACAAATCCGATCGGCCTGGCGAACGGTGGAAAAACGATGCGAGATGAGAATCGTAGTTGTTTGCCGCGTTGCCTGGAGGATGCGATTGAAAATCTCTGCCTCCCCGCGCACGTCCAATTGCGCTGTCGGTTCATCCAACAATACCAGACCTGCTCCAAGCTTGACTGCGCACAACGCACGGGCCAAAGCAACGCGCTGCCATTGGCCCCCCGACAAATCGGTTCCTCCCAAATATCCTTTCGCCAACGGTGTATCCAGGCTCGCGAGGTGAGCCGCCCCAGCCTGCGCCAACGCCGTTTGGACGACCTCGTCCGGAGCACCGCCTGGGGCCACGTTATCGCGCAACGACAGCTCAAATCGGATGAAATCCTGGAACACCGCTGTGATCCTGCTCCGCCAACCCTCCAGATCGAGCTCGCGCAAATCCACGCCATCGATTTCTATCGCGCCCCTTTGCGGGTCGTACAATCGGCATAGCAACTTCGCGAGAGTAGTCTTGCCCGCCCCGTTTTGCCCGACAATCGCCAGGGACGAACCTGCGGGAATCGTCAGATCAAATCCATCGAGGACAGGGTCGTTTGTGTTCGGATATGCGAACTTTAACGCGCGGAAACGCACCTGGCTCGAGGGCATCTTCGTCGCAGCGCGAGACCCCTGAGACAACGCACCGGCCGGCTTCATGGATTCCCGTAAGCGCAAAACGGCGCCCACCGGCGCTGATGCACTATCCAATGCCCAGGATAATCCGCCGAATGCGATCATGCTGGTGCCGATTGCCGCGCTAGCGAATGTCACCAGCCTTGCAAGCTCCAATCGACCTGCTGCTGCATCCATGGCCATCACGGTGAACACGAGCACGTTTGCACCCAGAACCAGTAACAAACTCCAGAACACTGGTTTCTCTCGAAGCCGCGTTGCTTCCCATCTCAGCTCATGCAACTGGATCTTACGAGCTTTGAGCCGTTCCACGATCCAAGTGGCCAGGCCAAACAATCGCAACTCCTTAGCGGCCGGCGCCTCGACCGCCAGACGGTACGCATAGTCTGCATGGCGTTCCGCTTCACGCACTTCTTTGGTGTTCCGATCCCGCCATACCGCGCTTTCTCGCAACAACCAATGAGTTGCAAGCCATGCCCCCGCGAGTACAAGCGGCACCCACCAGGCGTACGCGGCCAAAACTATGGCCGATCCTATGCCACCCACCATCTCCGCCAGCCCTGATGCAATGAAGCCCATCGAAATGCTCAGCGGCGGTCCGGTAATCCCCAGGTCAAAATCGCGGGCCATTGTCAGATCGGTGGTTAGTCCAGAATCCTCCAGATGCCTCATGCCGGGCGGACGCACACACGCAATGGTTAACTCATCGTAAAGCCATGAAGCCGTTCGGCTGCCGAGATTATTTCCTAACGCCAGGTGCAAAGGCGAGAGCACTTGCAGCAACACAAATGTGCCTCCTACCAAAGCAAGAGGACCAGTTAACGGAGCACCACTTTGCACCGCTCCAACCAAAACTCCAATAGCGACCGCGAACACCCCTGGCAACAATCCGCGCAAAGCCAGCGCAATCCACCATGCCAAAGCCAGCCCTTTATCCGCCCGTCCCAACACCGCGAAGAATTTCCAACCATCAGTCGCTTGTAATTTTCGGAACATGAGCCGGACTCTATGTAGCATGCCCGATGTCAGTTGCCAAAACTCTTAAAGATGGAACGTAGGGCGCGACTCCGTGCGCGCCATTTTCGGTCCAATGTTTGAAAGGTCAGACGGCCCACACTCAGTGACGCACCCTGCTTTGAATGCGCCAGGGTTGGACTATGATAACTCCCTGCAGCGGCACGAAGCTCGACAGATGACTTTCCTCGTTGCGTGTGCTAAAGATCATCAACCACCAGCGACACTCTATTATCGATCAAGCAAATGGCTTCTAAATCAATCGACCGTAATCTTAAACCAAATATGAACCCATTATCTGAAGGAGCGTTTCGTACCAGCATGTTATCGCTAAGCATTGTGGCTACCAGCCTCACGCTTGCTCTTCACGCTGCCGACAGCGCCGATATTATTCAGACCAAATCCGGTCCGGTCAATGTCGAGCGCCTTGCACAGCTCGAATTCCCATGGGGTATGACGTTCCTGCCTGATGGCAGATTGTTGCTCACCGAGAAGCCCGGACGGTTGCGCACTTACTCGGACGGCAAACTTTCGGAACCGATTAAAGGTTTACCGAAGTTTACTTATCGCGGCCAGGGCGGATTGCTGGACGTCGAAATCGATCCTGACTTTGCAAAAAACCATTTAGTCTATTTATTTTTTACTGAGGCGGCAGAATCCCAACCCGAAAACGCGCAGGTGCTTCCCGACCCACGTCTTGGCAAGTCCCCTGATAAAACCGATACGGTCCTCAAAGGGGGCGCCGTAGCTCGCGGCAAACTGGAAAATGATGAACTCCGGGAAGTGAGCGTGATTTGGCGGCAAGTCCCGAAAACAATCGGATTGGGCCATTATGGTGGACGACTCGTGTTCGCTGCAGATGGCAAAATCTTCATCACTTCCGGTGAACGACAAAGGTTTGAACCGGCGCAAGACCTAAAAATTAATCTTGGTAAGATCGTCCGCATCAATCCCGATGGCTCAGTCCCGGAGGATAATCCATTCGTCAATAAGCCGGACGCGCGGCCAGATATCTGGAGCTTTGGGCATCGAAATCCACTCGGCGCCGCGCTCCATCCGGCTTCAAAACAATTATGGATCAACGAAATGGGCCCTGCGGGTGGAGACGAAATAAATATCATCGAACGAGGAAAGAACTATGGCTGGCCAACGGTGAGTAACGGTGACAACTACGACGGCACCCCCATTCCGCGACATTCTACGCACCCCGAGTTCACACCTCCGGTCTGGTCTTGGAACCCGGCCATCTCGCCGTCAGGTCTCATATTTTATCAAGGCAGCCTTTTTCGGAATTGGCGCGGTAATATCCTGCTGGGCGGGCTGTCGTCCAAGAGCCTCATCCTTCTCTCGCTGGATGGCGACCGGGTAAAGGGAGAAGAGCGCATCAGCATGAATCGAAGAATTCGCGACGTCATTGAGGCGCGGGATGGCGCGGTCCTGCTCCTAACGGATGCAAAGAATGGTGAACTCCTCCGCCTTAGTCCCTCAGAAGGTCCTACACCGACAGGAAAGTAATCGTTGCCCTTGGGGGATGCGCCACCTGCCAAAAAATGCGTGCGAGTTGAACAGCCCAAACAATAAGTCGCCCGCGCAAGACGTTGATCCCAAAACCTCGTCCTTGATTGCTTTTCTCACGCGTTCATTGAATCGGCATTCGTCGCTCGAACATTGAGTTCTATTTAGCGGAGTGCTAAGGCACTGGGACCGTTGAATAACTTAATGATCCTCTCCATAGCTCAAAATGGCAAAATAGCTTATCAAAAACCTTTACTATGCATGATTCGCATCCAACAGCTCCGCTCGTCAACTTTCCTGTCGTCATTACCTGGCCGGTGCAATGGGGGGATCAGGACTCCTTCAGTCACGTGAATAACACGGTTTATTTCCGTTGGTTTGAATCGGGGCGCATCGCCTACTTGGAGCGGCTTGGCGTTAGCCACACCTTATCCGATGCAGGTCCTGGCCCGATCCTCGCCTCTATCAAATGCAATTTTCGCCGGCCAATCGGCTATCCGGACACGGTCCAGATTGGCACCCGCGTAACCGAAGTCGGCAACTCCAGCCTGACGATCGCCCAAACCGTTTTCAGCGAGCGGCTCCAGACTATCGCGGCCGAGGGGGATTCGGTAATCGTTCTGTTCAACTATCGCGCCCAAAAGTCAACCCGTGTGCCCGATGATTTGCGCTCGAAAATAGCCATACTGGAAGGGCGGATTCCGTGATCCCGTCTTCTGATTGCCCCACCGGTGGTTCTCGGAGGCTAATTTAACTGAACGCGATAAGCTGCGGCCTCTTGCGAATTACGGACGTATAAACGGTCGTCGACGAGCACGGGATGATTCCAGGTTTTTCCTTCCAGCGCCTGGAAGGAAGAGATCTCGTGGTGTTCGCTTGGATCAGCGGCGACAAGGACGAGTTTTCCCTGTTCCGACAAAATGAGCAACAGTCCGGAATTTTCCAGGAGGAGGATCTGGCCTTTGCCGTAGCGGCCCCCTTTCCATTTGCGCTCGCCGGTTTGCAAGTCGATGCACGTTAGAATACCGCCGTCGTTGCCGTAAGCGTGGCCGTGGTAGGTCACGAGGTCCACGAAATCGGGCTTGAGCTGACGAGAGGTCCAAAGTTCTTCCGCGGAGTATTGGCCATTGCTCTTCTTGATGCGAATCGCGCGCGTGCCCATGTTCATGCCGGTAGGCAAAAGAATGGTATCGCTTCCCACGACGTGCGGCTGCAACGCTCGGAACTGCGGGATCTTCCACTCGTAATCGAGCCGCGTTTTGCCATTGGCCGGGTCGAGCAGCATCAGGCCGGAACTGGAGAGCATCAGAATGGAATCCTCGCCCAGGATATTATTAAGTTGCGGCGAACCATACGAATTTACGGGGCAGGGGACGGACCAGCGGAGGTCGCCAGAAGCTGTCTCGAACGCGAGCAATCCCTTCTCCGGCCCGCCTCCATAAACAACGACAACCGGTCCGAGCACCAGGGGCGAAGATGAAAAGCCCCACATGGGTACTTTACAATCGGCAACCTGGGTCAGCTCCTTCTTCCAAACGATTTCGCCCGTGACCGGGTTTAGCCGCAGAAATGTTCCGGTGCTGCTGAAGACGTAAAGCGCCCCATTCGCCAGCGTCGGCGTCGCGCGTGGGCCAGGGCCCCCCATGGGATCGTTTAGGCGTCCATCGAACTCGATTTTCCAGATTTCCCTGCCCGAATCGGCATCGTAGCACACCACCGTTTCTTTTGGGCCGCGCTGGTCCTGGGTGAAAAGCATGCGGCCGGCCACTGAGAAAGAGGACCAGCCGGGACCCACCGGGATTTTCCAGAGCAGCTTGGGTGGGTGATCGTTCCAATTGGTCGAAATTCCCGGCGCCAGGGAACGCCCGGCGCGGTCCGAGCCGCGAAATTCCGGCCATTCCGGATGCGCCAGAGAATTCGAGCTTCTGTCGATTTGCGCGGTCGGTTTTGGCGTTGCCGTCGTCTGCGCGGCAAGCATCGCGTCCTCCGCGGTTTGTTTCCAGCGCGAATGGAACGAGTACTTGTAATCCCCGGTCATGCCGTCATTGCGCAAGAGCATCGACACGGAGAAGGCAGCAAAAGCAACCAGCACTGCGGTTCCCGAACGAATCGCGGGCGGCGATTTCTTGAGAAGTGCGGCGGTGATCGCGAAAAAGAAGAAGCCCATCGGGAGGGTGAAGTACGTCGTCGCCGCCCCGCGCATGGTCGGGTGCGCGAGTATAACGGTGATGGCGACGCTCGCGACCAGGCCCAGAAAACCGAACAATCTTTCCTTCCAGGTCGCCCGGCTCGCCGCAAGCCACCAGATAAGCAAAAGGAGGCAAGCCAATAGCGGACCGAAAACAGCCACCATCCAGTACTTCACGGCTCCTTCCTCCGAAATGCCCGGGCCAAACCGTGCCGCGAGCATCAGAAGGGCGAGTAGAAAGGCCGGCCAGGCTCTGAGCGGACGGAACTGTTTGCGTGCACCCTCCGGGGTGCCGGGGGGGTCCGGAGCATTTTCTCCCGTTGTCAGATCATTCATGCGGTGATTTTCTGTCGATTGTAATAGAGCAGACAAGCTTGCGGCTGCAAGAGAATTTGCCTGCACCCCCGCCCCCCAGACTCGAAAACACCATTCGAAGTGCTTTACTGAATTGAAACGAATTTACACGAAGTCCGGACGCGATCCGAGCGTTCCAGAGCTAGCCTTGAAGGGCGGAATCTGCACACACTCGCGCGGGGTCGCGACCAGATCTCTCGTTTCGGATAACTTGGCAGAGCCGTTACAACTCGCGACGGCATTTATAATGGCACCATCCTGCTCGCCATGTCAGATTCATTTCACCAATGAAATGGTTGGAAAAACGCAAACGATTTCCAAATGAAGGCTCGCCGAGAACTCCTGTCAAACCAGCTATGGATCGCGTGAAAATCACGCTAGTCGTGCTCTTCCCGGCACTGTGGCTGCTGGCCTCGGGGCAGTCTCTCCTTGACCCGCGTGATAGTTGTGCCACCCCCGCCCCATGCAACTCAACATGCACCTCCGAGGATGGTAAGCCCTGCCCCTCGCATCCCTTATGTTCACCCGACATTTCGGCTCGGCCAGTCCGTTCGCGCCTCGGTCCGCAAGTCGGCCACAGCAATCTTCTGCCACTTGAGCCCATCTCTCCCTCATACGTCGCTGAGCGCACGCCTCAGACAGTCTTTGCGCAACGCGAAAGTCCTCTCGCTCTAGCTACGTCATGGCAATTTGCCTGCCGTGCCGCGCTCGATCCGCGAGCTCCCTCCTCCGTTTCCTGATTCGTTCTGGCCCCGCTTGAGCCAGCCGGCCCTCTAACTGTGCACATAAGGGCCAGTTCCCAACGTCAGTTGGCGCGAACCAAATGTTACCCACGCCAGCCTCCAAAACTTTAACCAAACAATTTGAACGCTAAGAAATATGAAACTGAAAAATACGATTAATGGAAACGAAACGAACATCAGCCTCTTTTACCGTGGTCTCAGCCCCCGAGCACTTTGGCACAGCCTGGTCGAAGCCGAAATCAGGAAATTGCGGCACCTCGCTTCCATCGCCTCGGCGAGAATTACCCTCGAGCGGCAGCGCCACGGCAAATCCGCCTTCCGCGTGTTAGCCATCCTGGAGGTCCCTGGGCCCGACTTTCATGCGGAAGCAAGCGATTACACGCTGCGCGCTGCTCTGCTAAAGGTCGTCCACAACCTTCGTCGGCAGATCCAATCACGTAAGAACCGCCAACTGGCTCGCCTGAAGAACAAGGCCCGGCTCGCAGCCCTGGGCAGTACCTCGCCCTTTATCATCGTGGGACGCGCAGCGACAGGCCGCCTCGCAGGCGCGCAAGGCAACTCAAACTTCTTACGTGTATGACTACCTCGACTCTTGCTCTATCGGCCCGCGAAGAACGACTTCTGCTTCGCGACCGTTTTGCTCCATGTCCGCCGGCCGCCGATCAGCGACGCCTTCTGCTGTTCAGCGACGACGAAAAATTCTGGCAGATCCTATCGACCGCCGCCTGCGAGGCTGGTCGAGATCTCGTCAGGAAACGCGCAGCGGCCGGCGTCCCCCGAACCTTGTGTCTCCTGAAACCTGCGGTTGTGCTGCTGGATTTGGATTCGCCTTCCCAGGCCGCTTGGGACGCCGCCGATTCCCTGTTACAGGATGCCAACTCACCGCCGCTGCTCTTACTCACGTCCCGCAGTGACCAGGTTGACTTCAAAACAGCCATTCAGGCCGGTTCGCTCATAGATAAATGCGAGTGCCCGGCCAAACTGCTGGAAATAGCGAACCTGACGCTGGAATCGCCTGACCCGGAACACCGCCAACGGAACGCGATGCAGAAACTGGTCATTCGGTGGCTAAGACCGTGCAATTGGTCCGCTCAGGTCATTCCGCTGCATCGCTTTTGGGGAATCAACGAGTAACAAAAGCACCCCAACATTAAAGTTCAATACCGGTTCGGCAGTAGGGTGAGCTCAGAATGAGCGAACTCCTCGCTTTCCTTCTGGAGTTGCTGTTGGACGTGAGCGGCGGGCTCGTTCAGACCTGGTTCGGCTTCTCGAATGGCCGGACAGGTTGGCAAGCCGCTTCTTCTCGAGTGCATTCTCGCCATGTTGGCGGCGTGATCTGGTGCGAACTTCGTTCTGTAAAATCCGCTTAAGTCAGCGATACCACGTGACCGTTTTTGAGCGCCGGCAATGACGCGGGCAATTTGACGCTATCACCTTGCACGATGAATTCCGTTTTCGTGTCCCTTCTCCACTCCTTAACTCACTTATTTTTCAAACCGATGTTCTGCTCGTAAGTGCCAAGCTTAACGGATTCTGATTTATCGTTGGCTTTCAGTTCCAGCTTTAGGATCGCGATACGGCTGCGGGCCAGGTCCGCAGCGGCGATATCCGGAAAACGATCGATAATCCTTTGCAGGGTTTGTTTGACGGTTTCATAGTCTGCGGCGCAGCGTATTTGCAAATCGGCCAGCACATTGAGCCAATGAACGATCCGTTTTGCAGGATGGTTTGGTTCTGCAATCATCTGCTCCAGTTCGCCGGTGGCCAGGTCAAGGCGTCCGAAATGAAGAGCATAAATCACCGCAAGCTTCTCGCGGGTTTCCGTATCCAGCGGATGCTTCTCCAGATGTTTCACGTAATCCGCGGCTAGCTGTCCCGGGTCTTGAGGCATCGGGCTTGGAGGAGGCGGGACGGCCACTCCAGGTGCACCACTCCGCTCGGAACGGTCCATTGCCTTTGACAGCCCAGGATATTTAACGCCTTCCGGCACGAAAAACTTTTTGCGCTCAAGCGGAGAAAGCAACATTTCCGCGTTGCCGAGATGCGCGATTCGTTGGGCTGCGCCAAGCGCGTACTCCGTTTCCGGCAACAGCTCAATCACCTTTTGCAAACACTCCCGTGCAGCTTCCCGATCCTGTCCAAATCTTAAATGCCAATCTGCGAGCGAATAGAGGGCAAAGGTGATGTTCTTGGGTACGTGACCAGGTTGCGCGACCCATCGCTTGATTGCCATGTCCGCGCCCGGCAGATCGTTCAAATGCTCAGCCAGGATCTCAGCCAGCAACAAGTGCCCTTCCAGATCGGTGGGAAAGCGATCAAGCTGCCGCCGGATCTCACGCACCGCCTCCTCGTAATGACCCTGGTGTTTCCTGGAAAGAGCAATGGAGTAAGCAGGACGCGCTTCCTGTGGAATGTCACCTCCGTCGAAGGCGTTAGTCAACGGACTGATCAGGATTGGGATGATGAGCGGCGTCCACATAATAGAGAGGATAACGGCACAAGCAACGACCAGGAATACCCCCATGAACCCAAAAAGATGGACCGACAAAAGCATCAGCGTGACGAGGGGCAACGTGACTACCCATTTGACGATCATTTGGACGGGCTCGGCAGCCTTCCGCACCGTATGAACAATCAGCCAAAGAACCAGGCCCGCCAGGACCGCGATAACAACGAGCCCGTACATAAATTCTTTATTCCAGTGCATTACCCATTTGACAAGACAGCTCAGCAAGCCGCACGAGGCATATAGCCCTGCAACGTTTAATTGCGCAACACTTCTGCATAATCTTTGTTCCCCATCACTCCATTACTCCATTACTCCAATACTCCATTTCCCCCTTCCCCCCTTCACGTTCCCTTAAGGTTCATGAGCGTAGAATCGCCTCATGAAAACTAAAAACACCGCCGCCAACCTTCGGCAAACGTCCGTTCTAATCATTAGTTTTTTCGTGGCCAACGGGGCCCTGGCCGAATCTCCCGCTCCGCCTGTAGTGAATATCACCATCGGTACGAATGTAACCGTCTCTGTCAAAGATCCTGGAAATCATCTCTGGGTCGTGCAACGTTCCTCCGACTTCCAGGAATGGACAGAGGTCGGAGCCTGGAAGGTTTACAACGGCAATTTCCACGGAACCTTCATAACAGAAGCGCCGTCAGGATTTTTTCGTGCCTGGTATAATCCAGAGCGCGACAATGTCCTGGCCACGGTCGAGAACGCTCTGCGGTTGCCATCGACTGTGTTTAACTATGCCGCCCCACCATTGCCGCCGATCTTCTTTCAACCACCAATCACCAACCAGGACAATATGCCGGCCACCAATGTCACCACTGACGTGGGCGCAACTCTCGGCCGGGTACTGTTCTATGACAAACGGCTTTCCACCAACCAAACGGTTTCCTGTTCATCTTGTCACCAGGCCCGTTTTGGATTCTCCGATCCGCGGAGATTCAGTGTCGGTTTCGCGGGCGGCCTAACTGGCCGCAATGCCATGGGCTTAACGCAAGCGCGCTATTACCAAAGAGGTCATTTTTTCTGGGATGAAAGGGCCAATACCCTCGAGGACCAGGTTTTGCAACCGATCCAAAACTCAGTCGAGATGGGGATGACGCTGCCCGCACTCGAGGCGCGACTGAACGGCGAACCGTTTTATACCAATCTCTTTGCTCAGGCCTTCGGCTCGCCCATTGTCACCTCTGAAAGCATTTCTCGAGCTCTGGCTCAATATGTCCGCTCGATCATTTCCTGGCGCTCCAAGTACGATCAGGGACGGCCAACCGGTTTTGCCAATTTTACACCCGAGGAAAATCTCGGCCGCCAAATATTCTTCGGTCAGGTCGGCAATGCCACTTGCGCTGCATGTCATGGTTCGGACAATTTTGTGCCTCCCAACATTTTCAACAATGGGTTGGAATTCCCTTATGTGGACAAAGGGGTCGGTGGCATCACCGGCCGGCCGCAGGACCAGGGCGTATTCAAGGTCCCCTCGCTGCGCAATATCGAGCTAACCGCTCCTTACATGCACGACGGACGTTTCGCTACGCTGGAACAGGTCGTGGAGTTTTACAATTCGGGCGTCGTGGATAATCCCAACCTTCCCCCGCAATTGCGCGTTCCGCCCCCACCCGGAGCGCTGCCAGGGCCGCCCCGGCGGCTGAATTTGACGCCAGGCCAGAAAACGGCGCTGGTGGCGTTTCTCAAAACTCTCACCGACACAACCCTAACGACCGACCCCAAATTCTCCGATCCGTTTAATTACGGGGAATGAGCGACGGAGCGCGAACCGTCCTCGGTTCGCAGCAGCCACTATTAGGGAACCAGGGTGGGTTTTACACCGCTCACGTTTTCGCTACGCACGCGCTGCGAGCCGAGGACGTCTCGCGGTCCGTCCGAGAATTTTTGAATTTGATGAAATTAGATTGTTGACAACGCACCTTAACTGTCATACTGTCATATGTCAGTTGACTTATGGTGTTCCAGATTGATTTTAAATCCGGCAAGCCGGTCTATCTGCAACTTGTCGATCAGGTGCGTTACGCGGCTGCCTCCGGCGCTTTGCGCCCTGGTGAGCCACTCCCTTCCATCCGTCCTCTCGCCGAGGAATTGCACCTGAATCGCAATACCATCGCCAAAGCGTATAGCGAACTGGAAAACCAGAACATTATCGAGACGATCCCAGGCAAAGGTTGTTTCCTCAAAGAAAACAACACCCCTTTCACCAAAGCAGTCCGGCAAAAGTTGCTTCAAACCGAAATTGACCAGGCGGTCGTCACTGCCCACCACCTCCAGGTCGAGCGCGATCCCTTTCTGAACCTCGTAAAGGAACGTCTGGACTACTTCGAGCGCAAATCTTCCGAGAGCGAACAGAAACCGGTACCCCAACGCAAGGCATCATGAACAATCCAGTCATTGAAACGACAAACTTAAGCCGCAGTTTTGGCAAACTGGACGCGGTCCATAATCTTAACCTCACGGTGCCTGCAGGCTGTTGTTATGGATTTTTTGGCCGCAATGGCGCTGGCAAGACGACCACGATCAAATGCCTCTTAAACCTTTTGCGTCCGAAGGACGGCAGCGTGCGGGTGTTTGGACTCGACCCGCAGAAAAAGGAAGTGGAGGTCAAATCGCGGCTCGCTTATGTGCCCGATGCCGTAGCCTTTTATCCCTGGATGACGGTGCGCGATACTCTGGAATATTTCGCTTCCTTCCGCACCCATTGGAACCGCTCGATCGAAGCCGATTTGCTCAAACGTTTCGGTTTAAATACTTCTCAAAAAGCGAGCGCGCTCTCGAAAGGCCAAAAGACTCAATTGGCTCTCATAACCGCTATTTGTCCCGAGCCTGAACTCCTCGTGCTGGATGAGCCGACTTCCGGCTTGGATCCCATTGTGCGGCGTGAATTCATTGAGACGGTCATCGGCGCTTACCAGGCCGGCGCCCCGGAGGAGCGGACCGTCTTTGTGTCCACACACCTGATTTCAGAATTCGAAGGTTTAATCGACAGGTTTACCATCATCGACCAGGGCCGCGAGTTGTTAACCTTGGATGCCGACGACGCCCGTAACAGATTCAAAAACATTCGAGTCCGCTTTGCCACTGCTCCCCCGCCCCTCGCGTTAACCGGAGCCCTCCGCGTCACTCAGCGCGGGCGTGAAGCGGAAATCCTGGCGAATGGGAACAGCGACCCGCTGCTTGCACAGCTCCAGTCTCTTCGGCCCGAAGAACTGCGTTGTGAGTCCCTATCCCTGGAGGAAATATTTGTCGCGTCAAGAGATTTAAGAGCCACATGAACCCACTCGTTCGAAAAGAAATCCGGTTGCTGCTTCCAGCCTGGATTGCCGCAATCATTCTGGTGTTGGTACCTACGTGGTTGCCGACCTATGGTATGGCTTCCTCGACCCTAGGAGCATTACTGCTCGGTCTGGCACTCTTTGGACAGGAGTTTAGCGCGGGGACATTTCAGCAGTTTTTATCTCAACCAGTCTCCCGTAAACAACTGTGGCGCACGAAGGTTAACGTTCTGCTTGTGATTTCACTTTCGATCTTTGTAACAGGATTCGTTTCCAACTTACTCGGAATATATCTACGAGATTACGGATTGATTTCGGGCCTAAGCAGAATATACCGCCAAGATCACTCTAACCTTTTTCTTTTCGCAACGACGACTGCTTGCCTGGCCCTCACAGCCCTGGCAGGCGGTCTTTGGACTACGATTTTGTTTCGACAGATAGCTGCAGCATTTTGGTTCGCGCTCCTGATTCCTCTGGTGATTTCGGGAACAACAATGGCTCTGGTTCAAAAAGTTTTGCACACGCCTCCGGAGAGCCATGTGCCTGAATACTGGGTCTTAACAACACTATTTATCTACTCGATAGCCGGATATTCCTGGGCGCGCCAAATGTTTCTTCGTGCCCAGGATGCACAATGGACTGGCGGCACTATTTCACTTCCAAACTGGTTCACTTCGAAGGCTCGAAACCGGACCCTCAGCGAGATAACTACTCGTAAGGGCTTTAGTGCTTTGATTTGGAAGGAGCTTCAACTCCAACAGGTCAGTCTGCTGTTTGCGGCGATTTTAGCGGTCGTGCACCTCGCGGAGATTGGTCTTCGAAAATTGAGTTTTGATCCCTCTCAAAGGAATGAGACTCTGTGGCAATTACTTGGATTTTTTTGGGTACTTTGGTTTGGGTTGCCTTTTGTCATAGGAAGCACGGCAGTGGCAGAAGAGCGGAAATATGGCACACTCGAGAGCCAACACTGCCTGCCCGCAACACGTCCCGCTCAGTTCGTGGTCAAGATCGGAGTTGCATTGGTCATAGGAACGTTTTTTGGCGGAGTACTCTCTTGGTTTTTCCAAAGTTTGGGCATTCTGTTGAGATTACCCGGCGAGTTTCCCAGGGTAGGAACGCCTGATTCCTGGGATCTATTACAGGCTTTTTGTGTTGTTTCATTCGCTATCACATTCCTCTCGGTTTTTGCTTCGACGTTCACGCGCAATATCCTGCAAGCGATGGCAGCCGCCGTGCTCGTCGTCAGTGTCCTGGGGTCGTTTAATATCTGGGCTCTTAGCGGAGGGACGATGGGCGGATGGAATCTTTGGTCTGGCAGTTTGCCGATTCTTATTGGCGCGCCAACCTTGCTGGTGGTGATGTCTTTACTTGGGCTCCAGAATTACAAATCCTTGTTGGTGGACAGCAAGCTTTGGGTTCGTAATACTATTGTAATCCTTGGATCGCTGCTTTTTGTTATAGTTGCTGCTGCTCTCCTTTACAATCGCGCCTGGGAGTCAGTCACGCCGCTGGAAAAAAGACATGGCGCGCCGCAACTCAGCGGCAGAATTCGACCGCAAGTTTTTTCGGTCGGGGGCACGGGGTTCAAAACAATGCCGGAGGGCAAAACCGTAATAACCTCAAGAGTGTTTGTACTCTTGCCTGATGGCAGGTTGTGGGCAGCGGTAAGCAATAGCCTCGTCAGAGGTTTCAAAATTGACCTGGGACGTCGCAACCTCACCGAAACCTATATACCTGCTCCGAAAGCAGGAATATTTGTTGGAAGTTCCAATTGGGTCGAATTGGCGACGGATTCGCGATCACTTGTGGGAATACAGACCGATGGCAGCTTATGGAAGATTTTTTCAGAAAGGGGGACAAATGATCCTGTAAACCTTCCATCAGTTCTTGATCCAGAGCGAATTGGCTTCGACACGAATTGGAAGTCAATCGCTGCTGGGTCTGGTCATTTCCTTGCTCTGAAAACAGATGGGACGCTTTGGGGATGGGGACAGAATGACTCCGGTCAACTCGGTCCAGGCCCGGTTCAATTAAAAGATGGCGTAACTCGGATTGGTAAGGATACAGATTGGCTCAAGGTTTTTGCATCCGAAAACACCTCCGTCGGTGTTAAACGCGACGGCAGTATGTGGAAATGGGGGTTCGTCTTAACAGGCAGTCCTTTTTTCAAACCATCAAAGCAGCAGGATCCCATCCGCTGGAACGGCGAAGGAACGGATTTGCGCGACTATGTTAGCCTGGGCGGGTCGGATCTTATACTAAAAGAGGAGGGTTCTCTCTGGACTTCAGGCAACTTATTTCCCGGCATTTTTGGGTTTAGATACGACCGTGACAATTTGAGGAATTTAAATTCCACAAATAAGTTGTTGCGCGTTGGGAGTTCATCCGATTGGTCTGCTATTGGACACAATTTCGACGCTTTGGCCGGGCTTAAACGCAATGGCTCAGTCATTCAAGCCAATCTTGATCCCCGAGCTCTGCTATTTTGGAGAAATGTGCGACTAAGCAAGCATTCAGATTGGCTCGCGATCGCTAATACCTCCTGGCGTCAAACTCTGGCCCTGGCAGCCGACGGAACGTTGTGTTCCTGGCAAACAGGACAAACACGTGATGCCGAAATCCAACTCTTAGGTCCGACCCGCAAGCCAATATGGACTGCAAATATCTTTAACAAAGATGGGTCAAATTGATAATTCAACTCACTGTAGCTTGGTTAGTCAGCTTTGAATTACCCAGGTGATCCGTCAGTTGCTCAGACCAGATCCACCCTTCTTCGATTCGAAAATACGCTTTTCCGGCTTGCTGTCGCGGTCTTGAAATGCAACTTCTTTGCGCCGATACGAGAAATGAATTGTCAAAAATGAATTTTAAAGCTGTTGAAGTCCCTGGTTCCATTGTGGCCCCTCGCGGCTTTCGGGCGGCAGGAGTGTTTTGCGACATCAAAAAGATCGGCACGGGGAAAGGATCTGACAAAGGGCAAAAACGCGATTTGGCGCTGATTGTATCCGAGACGCCCGCCGTGGTGGCAGGAATGTTCACCACGAACCAGGTTTGCGCCGCGCCAGTAAAGATCTGCATTCCTCGCGTTAAAAAAGGTCGCGCCCAGGCCATTGTGGTTAATTCCGGCAATGCCAACGCCTGTACCGGAAAGCAAGGATTCAAGGACGCGCTTGCAATGGCACTGTTTACGGAGGAGGCACTGGCGCTTCCGGCAGGCTCGGCGTTGGTTGGCTCCACAGGACGAATTGGCCTGCCGCTCCCGATGGACCAGGTTCGCGCGGGCATCATCGAAGCGGCGGTTTACCTCAGCTCGACACCTCAACAAGCTGCACAAGCCGCCGAAGCGATCATGACCAGTGACACGAGGCCGAAACAAATTGCGGTGGAAATCAAGCTTGGTGGAAAAACTGTCCGATTGGGAGGCATTTGCAAGGGCGCAGGGATGATCCAGCCTGGCATGAGCACCAACGGACGGCGCCCCGCCGCGGCCCCTCATGCCACGATGCTTTGTTTCCTCACAACGGATGCGGCCATAGAATCTAAAATCCTCCAGATTGCTCTAACTGAAGCTGTGGCTCAAAGTTTCAATCGCATCACCGTGGATGGCGATATGAGCACGAATGACACTGTCCTGGTGCTGGCGAACGGCATGGCGCAAAACTCGCCCATAAAAACAAATGATATTCTTGGCAGGTCTCCTTCACGTAAAAAACTTAAAGATGCTTACCTGTTTCAGTCGGCATTGAACCACGTGTGCCTGGAACTGGCGAAAATGATTGTGCGCGATGGTGAGGGCGTTTCGAGATTCGTTACCGTGCGATTGAAAGGCGCCAAAACCCACGCTCAGGCGGACACCGCTGCTCGAGCGGTGGCGAATAGCGCCCTGGTCAAAACAAGCTGGCACGGTGGAGATCCAAACTGGGGCCGAATTATCGATGCTCTCGGTTACAGCGCCGCGACTGTTATCGAAGAAAAAGTCGATATCGGTTATAGTGCGCCCGGTAGCAGGAAGATCCTGTGGAGCCTCCGGCGCGGGCAACCTACCACGGTGTCTTTTAAAACCCTTTGCGCCGCTGTCGCCTCTAAGGAATTTGATCTGCATATCAATCTCAATCTCGGCAAATCGGATGCGTTGATCTACGCCGCGGATTTAACCGAGGAATATGTCGAGTTTAATAAGGGAGATGTTAGCGATCCAGGTTCCCTGGGCGGTTGACTTCGTTTGGTGGAACGGCCGGGTTACGCGAAGCGTCTGGAGTGCGCCGCTTCCGGCGCTTTGCATATTTTTCCCTTCAAAAAGAATTCAAGCAAAGACAAATCCAAAGCGCCGGAAGACGGCGCACTCCACACGCTTCACGAGTTCGGTTTGCGGCTCTGGGTGTTCAGCGGTTCTGATTTTAGGCGCTTGCGCGCTGCGGTGACGCAGTTCCAAGGTTCACCCGGACATTGCACTCACCGTGGTTTTTAGGCTCGCTATATCAGCGACATTGAAAGTTTGCGCGTTCTTATCGATACGTTTGAGGAAACCGGTCAGGGCAGTTCCTGGTCCAAGTTCTATGAAGCGAGTGAAATCTTGCGACAATAAATAACGCATCGATTCCTCCCAACGCACCGAAGCGGTGACTTGTTCGACAAGACGGGCGCGAATGGAACCTGGATCCTTGTGAGGTTCGGCAGTCACATTGGAAATAACCGGAACGGCCGGAGATCGCAAGTCGATGCGCTCGAGTTCCGCGAGCAGTTTCGGCTGAGCGGAATTCATTAAAGGCGAGTGGTAGGCTCCCGCCACTGGAAGAGGCAAAGCGCGTCTTGCTCCTTTTTCTTTAGCAAGTTCACAGGCACGAGAGATTTTATCTTCCTCGCCCGAAATGACCAACTGGCCGGGACAATTGAGGTTGGCAAGCACGACGCCGGCTTCGCGGCACACTTCACGCGTGATATCCTCAGGCAAACCAATGATCGCTGCCATTCCACCGAGAGTTGCCTCGCAAGCCTCTTGCATAAATTTTCCGCGCTGGCGCACAATGTTGAGGCCGCTCTCGAAGTCCATGGTTCCTGCCGCGCTGAGCGCCGTGAATTCTCCCAGGGATAATCCCGCTGTGGCTTCGAATTTCAGTGCCGGAAAGTGTTCCTTCAATAGTTGAAATGCGACCCAGCTTACCAGGAAGATCCCTGGTTGCGCGTGCTCGGTTTTGACCAACTCCTGTTCAGGTCCGCGAAAGCAAATCGAGCCCAAATCATAGCCAAGCGTAGCGTTGGCGCGGTCGAACCATGCTTGTGCTGAGGGATATGACTCCGCCAAATCTTTGCCCATCCCAACGGTCTGGGCCCCCTGCCCTGCAAAGATTAAAGCCGTTTTGCTCATGAAGGCAAAGAATGCTTAGAGTAACCTGGCTAAGCAAGATCTCCCCAAAAGCAGACGCGTCACAGCGCCCGAAGGATTGCACCTTAGCGTGCTCGAAACTTCGCTGTAACGCAGCCGTCCCCGGCTGCGAGTTTCAGCGGCGTCTCGCCGCTCGAATCGACTCGGAGCGAGACGCCCCTCTAACTCGCCGGCGAGGACGCCCGCGCTACAGCGATGCGCCATTCCCCTCAAGGCCGTGGATGAAATTTTCGATGCACCTCGCGCAGACGCTGCCCAGCGACGTGTGTGTAAAGCTCAGTGCTACTGATGCTCGCATGGCCGAGCAATTCCTGAATCACCCGCAAGTCGGCTCCATTTTCAAGCAAGTGCGTGGCAAAACTATGCCGCAGCATGTGGGGAGTTATGGTGCGTGCAATGCCGGCGCGACGCACACGTTGTTTGATCCGCAGCCACAAAGTAACGGCCGCAAAAGGCGTGCCGCGCTGCGTCAGGAATACATTGGCAGGCGAGCGTGTCGTCACAAGCTTTGGCCGGCCGACCTGCAGATAGTGCTCCAGTGCTTCAGCGGCTTTGCGCCCCACCGGAACAACGCGCTCTTTGTTCCCCTTGCCGATTACATTGATAAACCCGGCCTCGAGTTGCAGTTGCTCGAGTCGAAGATTGCGAAGTTCAGCCAGGCGCAGTCCGGACGCGTAAGCCAGCTCCAGGACCGCCTGGTCGCAGACGGTTCTCGGTGTCTCTGGTTTTTCTGGAGCCATCAACTTTTCGATCTCCAATGCCGAAAGCGCTTTGGGCAACCGTTTCCAGCGCCGGGGCAAGGAAAGATTTTCGGCCAGGTTCGACGGGACCAGTTTTTCACTTTCAGCGAAGCGAAAAAACGCCCGAAGGGCTGAGATCTCCAAATAAAGGGTTTCGCTGCTAAGACGTTGCGCTGGGTTTTTTGGCTTCGTAACCAGCTTCCTCTCCCGCTCATGCTGCAGGAATTGCATCAGATGCTGCAATTCCACCGATTTCCAATCTTTCAAGCCCTGCTTCTCTGCCCACCCGATAAATTGGCGCAACAATGCTGCATAGGTCCGTTGCGTGTGCTCGGCCTGGCCGCGTTCGTGGCGCAAATGCTGGAGAAAATCTTCAACGAGTGTTTCCACAGGTATTCCTTCCAAGGCGTAACGATAAGGTGGGGTGAACCAAATCTCTCGCGACCAATAGTGTGAATCCCGAAGGGATTCCGCAACAAAACCCAGGGTTGCGAGCCTGCGAGCTACCCTGGGAAATCAGGTAAAAGCATCTCAACCCCAACGGGGTTGTGCACCAACTAACCAACCGTGGCCGCAACCCTGTTGGAGTTGGTTCGTTCAGACATGATTGACCCAGGGTAGATCGCAGGCTCGCAACCCTGGGCTGGAGGACACAATCCCTTCGGGATTGCATCCGACCGCGGCGTGTTAGCGTCGATGATCGCATATGTCCGTTTTACGAAATCGAGTCGTTCTGTCTCTTCTCTCCCAAAAATTAAGCTCTCATAAGCTAGCAATTCCTCACCGCCCTGCACGTCAAAACTCGGCGATACAACATTGCCAAGACTTGTGTGCACGTTGTTTACAGTCTTTACTGGCTTGATGTCATTGCCCTATCAGGTGGCTACATTGCTTTACTGCTTCAATCAACAGGATGAGGTGCTGCTGATGGAGCGGGCTCACGAACCGAATCTCGGTTTGTGGAGTCCTTGTGGCGGAAAACTGCACCAGAGCGAAGGTGAGTCTCCATACGCCTGTGCCTGCCGCGAGGCCCAAGAGGAACTCGGATTGACGCTGATTTCTTCCGACCTGCATCTGACCGGGATTGTCAGCGAGCACGGTTACGAAGGTCGCAGTCATTGGCTTTTATTTCTGTTTGAAGTAAAACAACGGCTGGAAGAACTTCCCCCTCCTCATCGGGAAGGCCGGTTTGCATTTTTCCCGCGCCAGGAATTAGCGCGATTGAAATTGCCCAAAACGGACCTGGAGAACATCTGGTCATGGTTCTGGCAACATCGCGGGGGTTTTTTCTCCGCACATTGCCATTGCAATCCGGATGGAACAAATCGGTGGAATCTCGAAGAGAGTAACAAACAAACAAGCCATGAACGAGCCGATCATCGATCTGCAAAGTGATCATTTTTTTATGGGAGAAGCTCTCCGGCAGGCAGGGCGAGCATATGAGGCACAGGAAACACCCATAGGCGCTGTGGTTGTTCGCGAAGGCCGCGTCATTGCGCGCGCCTTCAATCAAGTCGAGTTGCTCAAGGACGCCACCGCGCATGCAGAAATGCTCGCATTAACACAAGCCGAAGAAGCGGTGGGCGATTGGAGACTTACAGACTGCACCCTTTACTCAACCAAGGAACCGTGCCCCATGTGTGCGGGCGCGGCCGTCCATGTGCGTTTGGCCAGGGTGGTGTATGGAGCCAGCGATCCCAAAGCGGGTGCTGCGGGGAGTGCCTTAAATCTTTTGCAGTTTCCGACCCTGAACCATCGCTGCCAAATTACCAGCGGCGTGAGGGAACCCGAGTGCCGCGGTTTGCTTCAGAATTTTTTTGCCGAACAACGGGAGAAGCTTAAATTGGCTCGTTCAGAGAGAAAGCCAAATTAGTTCCCCGGAGGCAGGTGGACCTCTTAACTGACGGCAATCAGCGAAACCTTTTCCCCTTTTTGATCGCGGGCAATTCCTTGCGCTCTGGGGTCCAGCACCGGCTTGCCGTCGACCAGAAACCGATAGTGGTGGTGTCCGTGATGCAGCGGTACCTGGAGAAGCCAGGCGCCATCGGGCTGACGTTTCATGGGATGAGCCGTCGGATTCCAGGAATTAAAATCCCCGAGAAGATGCACTTCTTTAGCCTCCGGTGCGACACAGATGAAGTTCACCGGCTTGGACATTCTTTTGGCGGAATAGCGGTCCGCTGAGTAATAGGAACGTGTAGAATCCATATCTAGTGCACCCTCAATTTGAAGCGTTCAACCCTTTGTGAAGAAACGTTCGTCGACAGTGTCTTTCCCGCAAATTTACTGCGACACCTTTTGTCCGAAAAGCTTTCCTTCCAAAAGCAAAAGTTCAGAGTCGAATACGACTTTCGCCGAGTTCCCACGGCTATCACCCGTTCCCGACAATTTGACTGTTGACCTTTCGAGCGACGAAGAAAAACTACCCTTCAGGTTGAGGTTCAGGGTCCTGCCATTGGAAAGCACCACTACCGCGGAGCCGGATAACTTATCGAAAGACACAATGTTCATTTGCAGTGTCCAGCTTCCGTCGGTTCCACCCGGCATTGCTACGGAAACATTTGTTCGTATTTTGGTGCTTCCGTGCGAGCCAAATTTCCCCGAACCTCGGGCGGTCCCTTCCAGTGCGCCCGTCTCTCGATTGAGGGTGAGTGAATACTCAATGTTGATGCGGAATGGTGTAACGACGCCTCCAAAAGCGTCTTCCCCCTTTAATCGGACGTTCAAGGTGAGGCGGGTGAAACCGTCCTTAACACTAATCTTGCCGTCGACTTTATATTCGGCCGCAACAAAATCATTACCCGCCGCGACCTCAGTGAATCCTGAGCCTGTGATAAAACCTCGTGCGTCCTGGGTCACATTGATTCCATAAGAGAGTCCTACTTCACTTTGGCCTGCGCCGCTCATGGTCTGATCAAATTGGAGCGAACCTGTGAAATCGTAAAGAGGAGCATTAGTATCAAATGAAAAAACCACGAAGCCGCTAGGCGCATCGGCCAGACAAATTTTGGCTCCTGCGAACAAAGCGAGGAAAAGCAAAAGAGAGCGTTTGATTAAGACAGTCATAATTAGGTTTTCGTCGGCACGATGTAACTTAATGATGCGTGCGCACCGTTTATACGTCAAGCCTCAGTTGAATTTTGCGCGATTTACGCTAAAGGAACGTCAAGAATCCGAGTCCTCCCTGTTAGACGGATAACTGAACCTGACAATTTGGCGGGCAAAACGTAATAGGAAAATCCCTACAACAAACCCTGGAATCCCAGTGGTAAAGTAGGCACCCATATCCGATTCATGCCCAGTGTCCTGCAAGGCTCGCATCACGAACGCCACCCCAAATGCCAGATACCAGAGTGACCACAACAGCACAAGAAGGCCGACAATCCGAACACCTACGCCAAACAGGTCCCTGGCTTTCATCATCCCACGTCTGCTTTATTGGCGATCCAGATAATGGCAGCTAAAATCGCGAGGCCTGCCATGCCCCATATTCCAATTGGCGCGAACAACAAGCCGAGGCCAACGAGTAGCACGGTGACGGGAAGCTTCCTGTTGCCGTTGTAGAACGAAATAATAATGCCTCCAGCCCAGGCAACGATGGCTACCGGGAACATAAATATTTAGGCCGATACTCGTACGACGCATTTATCTCGCGAGCTGGCTTTCCAGCCCGAGTAATGGAAATTAAGCCGCATTGAAGCCCCAGCGTCCAGCACGATCGGGGCTCATTTTAGACAGGTGCCAGGTCCTCAAAACTGCATCAGCAGCAAAGTAGCAAAAAGGGAACATTGGAATTTGACCCTTCGCCATCTAACCTGTTGCTTAATGAACATTTTCGAGGAACTGCAATGGCGCGGTTTGCTGGCGGACTGCACCAATTCGGAAGCGGTGGCATCTTGCACCAGCGAAAGGCCGATAACTGTCTATGCCGGTTTTGATCCAACCGCTGACAGTCTGCACGTGGGCAGCATGGTACCCTTGCTGACCCTGCGGCGGTTTCAACTAGCTGGTCACCATCCGATCGCGCTTGCCGGCGGAGCCACCGGCTCCATTGGCGACCCCAGCGGAAAAACACAGGAGCGCCAGTTGCTCACGCGCGAGGTTTTGAATGCCAACATTGCCGGCGTGAACGCTCAGCTAAAAATGCTCCTGGATTTCGAGGCTGAAAAAAATCCTGCACGATTGATGGACAACAGTTCCTGGACAGAATCCTTGAGTTATCTCGATTTCCTGCGCGACATTGGAAAGCATTTTTCGGTAAATCAGATGGTCGCCAAGGAAAGTATCCGGGCGCGGATGGAGGATCGCGAAGCAGGAATCAGCTACACGGAGTTCAGCTACATGCTGTTGCAGGCATTTGATTTTTTCATACTCGCGCGCGACCACGATTGCGAACTGCAAATCGGTGGCAGCGATCAATGGGGCAATATCACTGCCGGGATTGATCTCACGCGCAAAAAGCTCGGTCGCGCCGTCCATGGACTGACCCTTCCGCTTATCACAAAGGCGGATGGTTCGAAATTTGGCAAAACCGAGACAGGCACTGTTTGGCTGGATGCGCGCCGGACCAGTGTCTATAAATTTTACCAGTTCTGGATTCAAACCGATGATCGGGATGTGATCCGTTATCTGAAATATTTCACGTTTCTCACTCAGGAGGAAATCAACGGTTTGGAAAAGAAACACAGAGAGGATCCAGGCCAGCGCGCGGCTCATCGGGCATTAGCAAGCGCGGTGACGGACCTCGTGCATGGCCCAAGTGCCACGGCCGAGGCCATTCGAGCCAGCGAAATTCTTTTTGGTGGAGGGCTGGCAGGGATTTCAGAAAGCACTTTTGGGGAAATTGTTGGCGAGGTGCCCACTGCGGATATCGAAAAGCTGCACCTGGATGGGCCGGGCAAACCGCTGGTTGAGATTTTAGTGCACAGCGGATTGTGCCCCTCCAAAGGCCAGGCCCGCAAAGATATTGAAGGTGGAGGCGTGTATGTAAATAATGCTCGGGAAGCCAATTTTCAGCGAGCGGTCACCTCTGGTGATCTGCTTTTTGGGAAGCATTTGCTGTTGCGCAAAGGCAAACGGAGCTATGTCGTGCTGACCGCGAAATAAAATCTGCAGGCCGCTTGACTCAGCCAAGGGTGATCCAGCGCGCAATCTTCAAGGGAGCGTAACGATGCAGACCTCTCCGGCTGTGACTTTCTATCCTCCCGGCTTCCGAGCCAGGCGAGGGTTGAATTGGGCATGCCTCGGTTTGCTTTATACCTCTTACTACATGTGCCGCTACAATTTCGCGATTGCCAATAAATCGATCAGCACGGAATTCGGATTCAGTCGGGCACAAATCGGCTCCATTATCACCACCTCACTTTTGGCCTACGCTGGAGGACTCATTATTAATGGACTGATCACCGATCACATTGGTGGGAAGCGTGCAATGCTGCTCGGCGCCGCGGGCACCATCGTTATGAATATTTTGTTTGGGGCGGCATCGTTTGTGGGAATGCTGGGGCTGTTCATTGCCATCCGGGCGGTGGATGGTTATCTGCAATCCTTTGGCGCTCCCGGCATGGTAAAAATCAACACGGCCTGGTTTGCGCATCGCGAGCGGGGTCGTTTTTCAGGAATCTTTGGATTTATGATCAACCTTGGACGGGTCGGAATTTTTGCTTTGGGGCCCGCACTTCTGGCGGGGTTTACTTTGGTTGGACTGCTCACTATTCCGCCCCTGCATTGGAGGTGGCTTTTCTGGGCACCTACAATTATTTGTGCATCGATTGCTGTGGCGATGGCGCTACTGGTAAAGGAAACACCCGAGGAAGCAGGTTTTCACAATGTTATTCCAGACGACTCCAGCACAGGTGTTACCAATTCCAAACAGCAAATCATACTCGTCGTGCATACGATAGTTACAAACCCGCTAATTTGGGTGACCGCCTGCGCGTATGCGTGTACCGGTGCAGTCCGTCAGGCGGTCGACCAATGGTTTCCGCGCTACATGCAAGAGCTCTATCACACGGATTTGAAATCTGCTCAGTTCAAATTTCTCGCATTCCTGATCCCGGCCGTGGCCTCGGCCGGTTCCCTGCTGGCGGGCTACGCTTCGGATACTTTGTTCGGCGGGCGACGTGCCCCGGTAGCAATGGTTCTCTACTTCATCGAGATGCTGATCATCTTGCTCGCGGCACAATTCCACACGCCGAGTGCGGCAATCCTGTTCCTGATCCTGATTTCGTTTACGGCAAATTCCACCCATTCAATTCTGGGCTCCGCCGCGCCCATGGACATCGGCGGAAGGCGGAAAGCCGGTTTCGCGCTGGGAGTAATAGATTCGTTTCAATATTTTGGCGGAAGTTTGGCCGGTTTGCTTTTGGGGCGGCTGCTGGACATTAGCCTGGGAAGCTATTTTTATTTCATGGCTCCCTTCGGACTGATCGGTGGATTGCTCATGCTCACCATTCTAAGAAAAAGCCATTTCGGTATGTCACAAAAAAACAAGAGCAAGCCCAAGCAAAATCAGGAATAACAATAGCACCAGGGCAATGAATCGGTTTCGGGCCACCCGTTTTTCGTATCGAAGCGGGCGCAAGCCATGAAGACCGCCGGCGGCCAAATAACTCACCAATTTAGGATTGCTGGTTGAAGGCCCGCGAAACTGATTACGAATCCGACGCAACAGCGCAGGAAGATCATACTTCCTTACCCCCAACTCATTATAATATTCGGAGGTATCGTCGCCGGAACCGCGCGCTTTGAGCCGCTCCTGATCCACCTGTTCAAAAATTGGCTCCTCCGTGGGGGCACCTGCAACCGAGGGCCGATTCAAAACCGTGTCGTTCGACAGAGCTGTGGATTTGAAACGGGGTTCGGTTCCGTTTCGCTGCAGTTGCTGATCCAACCTCTTGATTTCCGATTCCAGTTTGGAAATCTCATCATTCAGCTCGCGCGCTCGGTCGGAAATCGGGTCAGGTTTTTTTTTAAACCATGCCATGCAGCAAAAGTCAGCGTCGCGATAGCATCAGCAGCAAAGCAACAGCGAAAAGGACCACCACGGTAGCGAGCGGCCAGGTTAATGCCAAGCCCAGCCGGCAAAGCTGACCAAAGGACTGGGAGCCAAGTGCGTGAAACTGTGTTGGGTTTGTGGCTGGGGTGGGAGATTCGGTTTGTGGCCCTTCCGAGAGTCGGGCAAATTTCAACCGCGCAGCGTTCCATTCCATCCGGGCGTTTTCCAAGGTGGTTAACCCTCGCGTCAGTTCCACGCTAAACTTATCCTGACTCCAATTCTTTTCATTAAGCAGTTCGATCTTGGCGAGCGCGTCGCGAAAGGCTTCAAGGGTTTTGGCCATCTGCTCGGCGTCTCGACGCGCGCTAAATTCCGCCTCTTCCAGCATACCAACCCCACGAGTCAAGTTCTGGATCATTTCAGTGCGCCCGGTTTGAAATTCAATTTGACGCCGGCGGGTTTCCTCGAGGGTGGCCCGCTCCCGCTCGATTTCCTCTTTCTCTCGCTTGAGTTCCGCCAGGCGATTGTGCACGGCAGCAACTTTTGAATCCACTTCTTCACGCGTGGGCGCTCGCGGCAGAGGCGCCGCGGCGTGAGACGAATGATGCGGCTGAAAATCGCCGTCCACAAACTCGGTTGCATCGTAATCCGAAGGCATGACAAAGGTTAAGTTGGCGTGATGGAGGTGTAAAGAGTGGTATTACAGCCAGGAGAAGCAAGCGGTTGTGCATTTTTGGGTAGAATTGTGAACGCTCACGGCCCGTTCACATAAGATTGCGGCCCGGGGCCTGGTAACGCAATCTATGGGGAGATGATCGAGCTTATTCAATTTCCATCGAGTCCCTTCTGTATCGTTCAGCGGCGAATCCTTGAGTTCTCCCGCACAAAATTCAAGATTACAAATATTCCGAACGGTGACCGTTCCCTGGTATGGCGCTTGACCCGCCAAAGGTATTACGGAGTGCCGATCATTCGTGATGGCAAAACTGTCGTTTTTGAGGTGGAGGATGATTCGCAGGTCATTGCCAAGTATCTCGATGCTAAGTTCAAACTGGGCCTCTTTCCCTGGGAGATGGAAGGAGCCCAATCCATCCTTTGGCGCTATATCGAAAATGAGGTTGAAGGCGTGGGTTTCAAATTGAATGACATTTATTGGAAAGAAATGGTGCCGGAATCGGATCGATTGCGGTTTCTGCGACACAAAGAGCGCAAATTCGGGCGAGGCTGCCTCGAGCAATGGCGCGCGCAACAAAAAGAGTTATTGGGCCAACTCGTCAAACGCCTGGTTCCATTTGAAGAGATGTTGCTCTACCGGCCATTTCTCCTGGATGAGCGCCCCCGCTTCGTCGATTTCGATCTATACGGCATATTGGGCAACTTTCTTTATTCGAAACATTATCGGTTACCCGCGGCTCACAGCCAGCTCAAGAAATGGTACGAAAGGATGTCACGACTTTAGTTGAAAGTGTTGAATAGCAAATCTCTTTTCGGATTTCTTCCGCACCTGCGCAGTGTTCGCCCCACCGTGTGCGGAGCCGTAACATCTAACCGCACGATAGAACCTTCGTCATTGCCTAAAGGACGACTGCCATCGAGGCAGGGCTTCGGGGTTAGGACTTTTCAGGGCTTGGCATTGCGCACGCCTTTTCTTAGGTTCACCACGTGATCGGCTTCTTGCGATTCGTGGGGCTTATGAATGCGGCGGTTTGGTTCGGAGCCGCTATTTTTTTTACTTTCGGCATCGGTCCTGCCGCTTTTTCCGCAGAGATGAAGGAGTTGCTTGGCGCCAAAAACGCTCCTTTTTTCACCGGTGCCATCGCTCAGATTCTGGTTGCGCGCTATTTTCATTTGCAACTGGCTTGTGGCATGGTGGCTTTGTTGCATCTGGTCGGGGAGTGGGTATATCTGGGGCGAACACCCCGCGGACTGCCCCTGGGACTACTCATCGGGTTGGTGGTCATCGGTTTGGTAGGGGGGTATTTGCTCCAACCCAAGTTAAAGGCATTGCATACTACCAAATACGCAACCAATGCTTCGCTTTCAGCTCGCGAAACAGCGGATCGTTCCTTTCGTGTCTGGCATGGCGTTTCTCAAGGCATTAACCTTTTGATGCTTACCGGATTGGCAATTTATCTTTGGAAAATAGGAAATCCTTCTGATTCCACTCGTTTTGTAAGCACTTCGAAATTCCGCGGTTGACAAACTGCGATTGTCGTCAAAGTTAGATAATGAGTGTTTGCGGGTTGCCCGTTGGAGGGCCCTCATCAGGGGAAAACTATGATTTCGAATGAAAGATCAGGCCATCGTCCATTCGGGGCGCCTAAAGCGCCCGGTAATGAGGACACAATTAAATCTGACAAAGTCCAAATAGAACGAAAAACGTTTGTTTTTGCTCTAAAGGAAAATCCACGCGGACGATTTTTGCGAATAACCGAGGACGTCGGCGGAAGGCATGATACCATTATTATTCCGGCGCCAGGATTGGAGGATTTCAAAAAGTTATTAGATGATATGGTGAAGCTGGCGGCTGAAACACCGTCCAAAACGGCTTAGCCCTCACCAACGCGAAGTGGAATGAACAATGGCTTCAGGGACACAGTAAGTGGTCAAGTTGCCGCTGATTTCCTCCTCGCGGTTTTGACGCGTGGCGCATCCCCCCACAGCGTTTCCAAATCATACCGGTCTCGCACCTCAGCCCTCATGACGTGCACAATGACGTCGAAGTAATCCATTACAATCCAGGCCGCCTGGAAAGTTCCGTCCACCGCGTTGGGCCGAAGGCCGTGGTCTTCCTTCAAACTGCCGGTAATTTCTTCGACGATCGCGCGAAGATGCGGTTCACTTGTTCCTGAGGCTATTACGAAATAGTCCGTAACAGATGACAGTTCGCGCACGTCCAAAATCACGATATTTTCCGCCTTTTTGTTGTCTGCCAATTCCCGGCAGAGCAAAGCCAGTTTTCTTGAATCCATCTTTGAGCGAAACAATGGCCCAACCCGTTTCAAAGATAAAGCTGATTATTCCCAATCGCTTCTGCGACCGCGGCAGGAACCAGGTGATCGATAGGCAGGCGGGCTGCCACCCTGTCCCGAATTTGGGAAGAGGATATTCCTATGGGAAAGCCAACCAGCCGTTGACCGTGGAAGGGAGCCGGCAGGAGTATCTCTTCTGATCCTGGACGGGGGACGATTAAAAACTCGGCCATTCGAGCCAGCTCGTTGGCTTCGCGCCACTTTGGCAATTGGAGGACATGATCCGAGCCGATCAGGTAAAAGAGTTGCGCTGCCTGAAAGCGGCACATGTACGAACGAACGGTATCTATAGTGTAGGAAAGGCCACCGCGCTCAATTTCCTGTTCATCAATTTCGCACCATTCTTTGCCGGCAAGAGCCAGTCGAAGCAAACGCAGCCGTTCCTGTGGAGGCGTCGGCTGGCGGTCCAGCTTAAAGGGCGACTGGGCGGCGGGAATAAAAAACAATTTGCTGAGTGAAAATTCCTCTCGAGCGGCCTGCGCCACCATCAGATGCCCATAATGAGCCGGATCAAAGGTGCCACCGAATAAACCTATTCGTTCCATGACTGTTTTGCTGTTCTTCCAAACTCAACAGCAGCGGCGGATATTCTTAAAGCGGTGCTCCGTAAGCTGCAAATAAACATCCTCCCTGGTTGCACGCTGGTGATCCCTGCATGCAGAAGGTTCTTGCGTGAGTGATTTCGTCACAGTAACGGTCGATGCCTCCTGCGCTCGTTCCATTTGGGCCTCGCCGGATAACTCCTTGGCAAGCGCAAACCCGAGAGCAAACAAACCGGCCAGATGTAAAGGCTTGGCTTCCGCCAAAGCATAGTCCGGCAACCAAACGGGTTCACTCTCGCGTAGCAGCGCGAGTTTTCGACGCGCCAGAAGAAGAATCCATTCCCGGCTGCTGAGTACAGCTATGGTAGCAACCAACAGCAGAAATGCACCGGCGACAAAGGCATCGAGAAGGTTGTTGAAATGAAGTACCCGGTTCGAACGCAACGCCTTGGTGGCTGCATCAATATCAGCTTCGTTTCCGGTTGCTTTGACCTTCGCCACCCCCTGTTCCAAGGCCACTGCCTTTTGATCCAGGCTTCGTGCTTGAGCCAAAAAGCCAATACGCGGGTCCGAATGAAAAATCTTTTCCACACCCGAAGTCATGGTCACTGTGAGCAACCAGGCCAGGGGGATCAAGGTGATTAAGGCCAGGGCCGGTTTGGTTGGTCGGTCACCGGTCCCAATCGCCATTTTTAAAATGATCGTTGTTCCCAGGCAAAGTCCAATCGCTGCGAGCAATTGATTCGCGATACCGAACAAGGGCCATAAGGAGTTGATCCCACCTAAGGGATCCCGCACGCCTTGGATGAGAAAATAGCCCCAGCCGGTAACGATCAAAAGGCTGGCCAGCACATTGGCTTGCGGGCTTCGAGTATCCCCAAGGGGTTTCCACATAGTTCCCAGCACATCCTGAAGCAGATAACGGCCCACTCGAGTGCCCGCATCCAGTGTCGTGAGAATAAATAAAGCCTCGAACATGATCGCGAAGTGATACCAAAGATCCAGCCAGCGACCGCTCACGGCTTTTGAAAATATCTGGGCCATACCCACCGCCAGCGTCGCAGCGCCTCCTGTTCGGCCGAACAAAGTCTTTTCTCCAAGGTCGCCCGCGATTTTGTTCATCTGATCGACGGTCACAGGAAAGCCAAGGGAATTGATCGTCGCGACCGTGGCGGCAGGAACTCCTTTGACGTTCATGCTGAGATAAACCCCTGGGTCCAGAGTGCATGCAGCAATCAACGCCATGATCGCCACCAGGCTCTCGAGGCACATTGCTCCATAACCAATAGGCCGTGCATAAGATTCACGGGTGATGAGCTTGGGAGTCGTGCCACTTGCAATAAGAGTATGAAAACCGGAGATGGCTCCGCAGGCGATCGTGATAAAACAAAACGGGAATAGTTTTCCAGCAACAACGAGGCCCGAGCCATCTACAAACCGGCTCATTGCCGGCATGCGCAAATTGGGCAATACCAGGAAAATACCCACCGCCAGGGCGAAGATGGTGCCGAGCTTCATAAAAGTACTCAGATAATCTCTTGGCGCCAGCAACAGCCAGACTGGCAAAGCACTAGCCGCTAAGCCATACAATATAATTGCCCAGGCAAGAGTTATTTCTGGCAGCCCAAAAGCGTGGGCAAGACTGGAACTTTCGTGAACCATTTTGCCTCCCCAAACCGCCAGCAGGAGACAAATCACACCGATGACTGAAGCTTCGAGCACTTTGCCAACCCGCCAAAAACGCATGTAAATTCCCATGAACATCGCAATGGGAACCGTTGCGCTCACGGTAAAGACGCCCCACGAACTCTCGGCCAAGGCTTTGACCACCACAAGGGCCAGAACCGCCAGCAAGATGATCATGATGCCAAGAATGGCCGCAACCCCGATGGCGCCCGCAGTGCCGCTCAGTTCCTCCTTCACCATTTGAGCCAGCGATTTACCGTTGCGCCGCATCGAACAGAACAACACCACGAAATCCTGCACCGCTCCGCCCAGGGTTACGCCAATCAGGATCCACAGGGTTCCAGGAAGGTAACCAAACTGTGCGGCGAGCACCGGCCCCACCAGGGGTCCCGGCCCTGAAATCGCCGCAAAATGATGCCCAAAAACAATCCATTTGTTGGTTTTGACAAAATCCTTTCCATCATCGTGCACCTCGCACGGGGTTGCGCGCCGATCATTGAGCATCAGTACTCGGGTGGCAATCCACTTGGAATAAAAGCGATAGCCGACCGCATAACTGCAAAGCGCAGCAATGAGAATGTAAACGGAATTAAGCTGCTCGCCTCGGTGAAAGGCAATCGTGGCATAGGCGCCGGCGCCGGCCATGGCAATTAAAGCCCAAATTATATTACCCAGAGCTTTCTTCATTCAACCCCACACCTCTATTACCTAAACTCTATCTCGAACATTTCATAGCTCGTCTGATGAAATCCGATTCTGTCATAAGTCTGGCGGGCAGTTTGATTTTGCGCATCCATGTATAATCTAAGTCCGCAAACATCATTCCGCGCGGTAGCGAGGCTCTGCACTTGTTGGAACAATGCCCTAAAAACACCCTTACCTCGAAACTCCTTCATGACATAAACACTCTGAATCCACCAAAAATTGCCATTCCGCCAGTCGCTCCATTCATAAGTCAGCATTAACTGGCCGGCTATGGTGCGCGCGTTAGTCTCGTCCTCGATTTCTGCCAGGAAATAAACTCCCTTTGCCTTGTCCTCCAGCAAAGCTGCTACCCCCTTCCGCAAACGTTCGGGATTCAGCCGGCGCTGCTCGGTTTCCAATGCCATCTGCGAGTTGAACTCGGCGATGATGTCCGTATCGGACACGTTTGCTTCTCGAATCGTGATTCGGATGCCAAAGAATAGCAATCTGGCCTGAGGGATCAATGAGGAACCACGGGTAGCGTCATAGCATGGGTATTTCGTTGAATATCTGCGAACCATGTATGGGCATAAGATCAGACTGATTGAGACTCAGCCTCAAAAACCCTTCTGGAATAGCGACTTTTTTAACAGGTGATGTAAAATCCTCGGGAATGGATGAGCCGCTGCAATTGCCTATCGATGGCGTGTTGGATTTGCACACGTTCCGGCCGCGCGATGTAAAGGAGGTGGTGCTGGATTATCTGGCGGCATGCCAGGAGCGGGATATCCTCCAGGTACGGATCATTCATGGAAAAGGAATCGGCAATTTGCGCCGGACAGTTCACGCCATTCTTTCGAAACATCCGGAAGTGGTTTCATTTACATTGGACCATGCGCAATACGGGCATTGGGGAGCCACATTGGTACTGCTCCAGAGCCCGAAATAGGCAGAATCGACTGTGACCAAGGGGATTAGATCGGATGTCAAAATAAATTTTTTGCCCCTGAAAACTTGCAAACCTCCCAATTTTGTGCTACATGAAGCTTGAGTTCCCACCAAGAACAACCAAAGACAATATAGGAAGTTAGTAGTATGAAGAAACTGTTAGTTTTATTTGTGGCGGTAACTCTGTCCACGCAAGCAGCTCAAATCCAGTTTGCACTTTCTCCTCCGGGAAGCGACACGGCCATAGGGTTAAGCCCGCTGAACGAGGTTCCTCCCGCAACCAATAGCACTGGATCAGGCAACACGATTGCAGGCGGAATTGTGTTTAATACCGATACCTCCATTTTACATCTCGAAGTGGGTTATGGCTCCGCTGCAGGGTTTACTGATCTGACGGGTCCAGCCCAAGCTATGCACATCCATTCGGCTGCCCCTGTGGGTTCAAATGCTCCCGTGCTGATCAACTTGCTGCCTTACAACATATCCACAAATCCGGCGAAAGGCGGGTTTATTATTGCCGATCTGGCATATCCATCCAACTCGGTGCCTGACCTCTTGGCTGGCCTGGCGTACATAAACATTCACACGGCCACGAATACGGGTGGAGAAGTCCGAGGGCAATTGATTCAGGTCGTGGCCCCCACGAATGTGCCTCCGTCAATCACGTGCGCAGCGAGTAGCACCGTGGAATGCGGCACTTCCAGTTCCGTGTCTATATCCGTTTCCGACGCCAACAATGATGCCTTGACTGTCACCTGGAGCTTGAATGGCACTGGAGTTCAAACCAATTCGTTGGCAGCAGGAAGTACATCGAACTCTACAATGGTTTCTTTCTCGACAACATTTGCTTTGGGCACCAACGTTTTGGCTGCCACGGTCACAGACTCGGTGGGTAATTCCGCTTCCTGCGCGAGTACGATTACGGTAGTGGATACTGTACCGCCCGTGATCGTCTCAGTCCAGGCCTCGCCCAACGCCATTTGGCCTCCAAATCACAAAATGGTTACCGTACGCGTTCAAGCACAAGTAACCGATACCTGCTCATCTACGGCGTGGAAAATTCTGTCCGTAAGCAGCAATGAATCGAGCAGTGGAAAAGGTAAGAAGAAATCTCCCGACTGGAGAATTAGCGGGAACCATACATTGCAAGTCCGCGCGGAACGAAACGGTGGCGGCAATGGGCGGATTTACACCGTCACAATCCAGGCTACCGATGTCGCGGGAAATACTTCCCTCGGCACTGTGACTGTTACGGTTCCCCATGATCGCGGTAATCACGGCCATCAGGACGACCAGGATAATGATGACGATCATCAGGGCGATCAGGGGCAGGGGCACAAAGGCAAGCCAGCCAAAAAGAAGTAAGTCTCGTAGCGTAGCGGCGGGCGTCTGACCTGCTATAGAGGGTGGCGTCCCGCCGCCCGGATCAGGTTATTTGTCGTAAACTGCACGGGGTCTTTGGGCCTCCGTGCAGTTTTTATATCGCCCTGCGATGCTGGACTGAAACAGCGGTCTCACAACCGAAAGGAGCGCAAACCGGCTTTTGCAAGATAGTCGATCCGATCGGCGCTTGAGAAACGGCAGTGAAAACTGTAGTGAACTCCGATGCGAATTGACTGGTCTAAAATCTCGCGCCCGCATGTTCCCTGAATGGCCAGCTTAACACCACAACGCATTGTTTGTTTATCAGCCGAAGCAGCAGACTGGTTATGGCGAATCGGCGCATGGGAACGCGTTGTTGGCGTCACCGCTTTTTTCGAGATGCCTGCCGGGGCGTCGCGCAAGCCGCGCGTTTCCGGCTTCAGCACTGTGCGATATCAACAAATCGCCGACCTGAACCCCGATTTGGTGATCGCCTTCTCTGATGTGCAAGCGGCACCAACGACGGAATTGATACGGCACGGCTTCACGGTACTGACTACAAACCAGCGCACGTTGCCGGAAATAGAAACCACCTTGACTCTTCTCGGCCGGATCGTGGATCGTCAAACGGAAGCTCGCACATGTCTGGCTGAGTTCCGAAGACGTCTCACTCCTGTGAAGGACGTCAACTTACGCCCACGCATTTATTTTGAAGAATGGAATGCTCCGCTTGTCAGCGGCATTTCATGGATTAGCGAGCTGATTGAGAGAGCCGGCGGCCAGGATATATTCCCGGCATTGCGCAGGGAAAAAGCTGCCGCCAAACGGATCGTCTCATCAAATCTTGTCCGCCGTAAGAATCCGCAGTTGATCTTCGCGTCATGGTGTGGACGCCCGATGAAAATGGACCAAATTGTTTCACGTTCAGGGTGGGACAAGGTGGAAGCCGTACGAAACAATCGGGTGTATGAAATTCCTGGGGCAGATATTCTGCAGCCCGGTTTTCGCATTGTTTATGGGTATGAACAAATGAGGAAAGCTATTGTAAAAACGATTGGCAATTAACGGACGACCACGAGCCGTGCCCCGGCTCGTGGCGTCAGCTTGCGTACTCGATAGGACGACTTCCCCTGGGCGTTGCCGCTGCGAACCGGGGACGGTTCGCGCTCCGGGTCAGCGCACCGCCTATCGTTCTGAAGACCGAGGCCGCCGGAGTTGTCGGACTCGAACCGGTTGCCAGCTCGAAACTAGAAGTTACTGAGCCGGGTAAAGCTGCCCTCGAATTTCTCCGCCACCATTATTGGCGGTGTGAATGTTCACATACGTTTGTCCTGAAATGATGTAGAAGAGCTGCAGAGGCGTCGGAGTAAAATTGCCTGAGAAGGTTCCGGCAGTTGCAGCGGGAACTGTGAACGGAATCAAAACATCGGCGCCATGCGCCGTATCCGCCGGCCCATGGATATGCCCGGATGCAGCATTCGAAGTCAAATTCGTGAAACTGAAACTGTAAGTCACTATGTTGCTAATCACAGTCATTATCCCAGAGCCGACACCGGAGCCAGGGACTGCCGGAACTTCGGCAGCGCCGCTCATTGTGGCGCCTATTTGCAAAGGCCAAACCTGTCCCCTGATTTCGCCGCTTTGATGCGCAAGGGTATGGATGTTGAGGTAGGTTTTGCCCGCCAAAACGAACGCCAATTGTTCCGGCGTAAGCACTACGCTTCCGGAAATGGTGCCCTCTGTGCCGGATGGTGTAGCGAATGGAACAAGAACCGGAGCCGAGTTTGTCGTTGATGCGGGGCCATGAATGTGTGCAGCAATGGCATTACTCTCGAGACCCGAATAAGGAATATCGTAAAACATCTGGTTGCCGATGAAACTCAGAACTCCATTGGCGGTGCCAGTGGAACCTGTAGGCGTTTCCTCTGCCGCGCCGCTCATGGGTACCAGCATTCTCAGCGGCACCACCTGTCCCCGAATCTCCCCACCTCCGTTGGTCAAAGTATGAATATTCACGTACGCCAATCCGTTTACAAAATTCGTAATCTGGTCCGGAGTCAGAGTCAGGGTACCGGAGAGAACCCCGGAAGTAGTTGGGGGCGGGCCGATTCCAATCAGGACCGAGGCGTTATTGGTCGGCGTGGCCGGCGCGTGAAAATGGCCGGCTGTTGCAGGACCCGTCAATCCCGAATAGGTCACGTGGTAAGTCAGGTTGCTGCCTTCCAGTGCGAATGACCCCATGCCAGACGCGGTCGAATTCGTGACTGCAGGCCGTTCGTTGTCAGGCCTCAAATAAGCGGTGAATGCGATGACGGTGTTCGTCGTCTCGCTTTGGACACGACAAAACCCGCTTTGAGTCTCTTTTGAGAGTATTACGCTGCTATTTGAAGTACTAATGACGTTTACCCAGGGCCCATCCACAGCCACTTTTTTCTGCAACAGGAATGGTGCGGTGCCTCCGGTCCAGGTCAACCCAGCAGCAATGTTCTTGTCCACGATCTCGGTGAAACCCGGCACAGGCTGGGCTGTGACCACACTCTTCACAAAAAGGCTTCCCAAAATGATGAGGGCCAACATACTGGATTTTGCCAGCACCGGTCTATTGCCACCTGTAATTACCTTTGAAGAGCTTGCTTCGGCTAGCCATTGTTTATGTTGTAGATTCATAGGTTTCTTGGGTTGTTTGCCCTAATGAGACGAGCGACGCGGGAAAAAGTTCCCGCGAGAATAATTTTTTTGGGAACATTTAAGGCGGCCCTTCATCCAACCAAGGAATTGTAATCGAGTCGGATATGCCGATATGCTTGCCCGAGTGGGCGTTTGGACGATGGATTCACAGAAAGCCAATTGATAAATGAACCAGCAGATGTCACCTGCAATGAAATTTGGGCCATGTTCTGTTTGCTTAACGGGTCGCGATGGAATATTTGCCACCTTAACAAGACAAATCTTTATTGGAATCGGATGGACTGCGCTGATGTTAATTATAGGGGTGCACTCCGCTCGCGCCGGGACCCCAACCATCTGGACCGGGCCTTCAATTACTTTTACCAAGACTAACTTGGCGAATCCCGCCCTGGCCGTAAATCAGGACCGCATTACATCGAATGTCTGGTTAACGCGCGGCCCTTCCCAGGGCCTCTATAACGCCAAAACCGAATCCGGGTTCATCCATAATTTCAGCCCAGATGATACGGAATGGGCCAATGGCACTACGGCCAACTACAATTCCCTCTCGTATACAGATTGGAACGCGTGGGCTAAGGGCGTGAACCTTGGTCCACCGTCCACCATTGGTGTGAACGCCGTTGTTCATCTCAAAACAGATAATATTTACATTGATATAAAGTTCCTGTCCTGGGATGCCTCGGGCACGGGCGGCGGATTCTCTTATACACGTTCTACTCCAGCGGTTGGGAACACACCACCTTCGGTAACCATAACCAATCCCGCCTCGGGCGCCATTTTCATTGCACCTGCCAATGTTACCATCCAGGCCTCCGCCTCGGATAGCGATGGCACAGTGACAAACGTACAATTCTTTGATGGAGCCACATCTTTGAGCAATGTCACCTCTAGTCCATATCAGATTGTGGTCGGTCTTGCGCTCGGCTCCCACACACTCACCGCGGTGGCATCAGACAATCTTGGAGCTACAACAACTTCAGCGCCCCCTGTGACCGTAACGGTAAAGACAAATGCACTACCTCTGGTGGAAATTACCAACCCAACGAACGGCGCGGCGCTCATTGCTCCGGCTACCTTCACGGTACAAGCTTCGGCTTCCGACGATGGCAGCATTAGCCAGGTCGAGTTTTTCAACAATGGAACTTCCCTTGGTGCGGACGCGGCGTTCCCTTACGAAGTAACGGTAACTAATCTGGGAGCCGGCGCTTATACTTTAACCGCGGTGGCAACCGATAATCTCAGTGCTACGGCGACGAATACGATTAGTATCACTGTCAATGAGCCCCCTCCGCCACCCCTTCAAATTGTTGTCAATCCGACCTTCCAGCCAGGCTCGTTTGGTCTCTCGTTCCTTACACAAACCGGCCTCGTATACACTGTCGAATTCACTACAAACCTCAACCCCGTAAACTGGTTCACTTTGACTAATTTCCCCGGAGACGGCTCGGTGGCACACGTAACAGACTCCGACGCAACGAATGCCGGGAGATACTATCGGGTGGGTGCACATTAAGATCCATTGCAGGTCGTTTGACGAAACCTCCTGCTCTGTGCATAAGAAACGGCATGTTGCGATAAGCCCGTGCAATCGGCATCATCCGATTGATGCTGCAATCGCCGGATTTTTACAGGAAAAGGCTCAAAGCCTTCGCATCAGGTCATCCCCGGGAGCGCCGACATCCCTGCCGGCCAATTCTACTGGTTGTGGCGATCTGGGCCCTCAACGCCTGCTGTCACCCGTGCGCGGCAGGGACCACGCTTTCAGAAGCCGAACAAGCCATCAAACTGTTCAAGGTAGCCCCAGGTCTAACGGTCGATCTTTGGGCTGCCGAACCCATGGTAATCAATCCAGTTGCGTTTAATTTCGATGAAAAGGGGCGGGCATACGTTTGCGAGACTTTCAGATTAAAGGCTGGAGTGGATGACATCCGGGGGATAATGGATTGGCTCGATGAAGAATTGGCCTCGCGGACTGTGGATGATCGCTTGGCCGAAATGAAGCGCCATCTGGCCGAACGTTTCCCAAAGTATTCAGAAAAGAGCGAGCGCATCCGCTTGCTCGAAGACCGGGATGGAGATGGTAAGGCCGACCATGCGACGGTTTTTGCTGACGCATTTAATACGCCTTTGGACGGGATTGGAGCGGGCGTGCTTGCTCGAGGCAGCAACGTGTGGTACGCGAACATTCCAAATTTATGGCTCCTGCGTGATACCAACAAGGATGGGGTAGCCGATTTCCGCAAGTCGTTGCATTATGGTTTTGGGGTGCGGGTCGGTTTTATCGGTCATGATTTGCATGGCCTCCATTTTGGCCCGGACGGCAAATTGTATTTCAGCATTGGTGATCGGGGGTCAAACCTGAAGCTGGGGAATGGCCGCACGGTTGGGGAGCCTGACACAGGCTGCGTCTTTCGCTGCAATGCGGACGGGTCGGAAATCGAAGTGTTCGCCACCGGCTTGCGCAATCCGCAGGACCTGGTTTTCGATGAATACGGAAATCTTTTTACCGGAGATAATAACTCGGACAGTGGGGACAAGGCTCGTTGGGTTCACGTGGTGGAAGGAGGCGATAGTGGCTGGCGGGTCGGATATCAATTTTTAGATAGTCCCTATTCACGTGGACCATTCAATGAGGAGAAGCTTTGGTATCCTCAATTCGACGGCCAGGCCGCCTATATTGTCCCTCCCATCACAAATATTGCCAGTGGGCCTTCAGGTTTGGCTTATTTCCCGGGAACCGGCCTGCCTGCGCAATACAAAGGGCACTTTTTCCTGGTGGATTTTCGTGGCGCCGGTGCGAATAGCGGAGTTTACACCTTCACCCTGAAACCCAAAGGGGCCAGTTTTGAACTAGTGGATCCACAGCAGTTTATTTGGGGTGTCTTGCCAACGGATATCAAATTTGGCGTCGATGGCGGCGCTTATTTGACGGACTGGGTTGCGGGTTGGGAGATGCCTGGCAAGGGACGCATTTATCGCATCCATGATGCTTCCCTGGATAAAAGCAAATTAGTGTTGGAAACGAAAAAAATCCTCGCAGAGGGGATGGAAACCAGGAGTATCGACCATTTGATTGCTTTCCTGGCCCATGCAGACATGCGAGTAAGACAGGAAGCACAATTCGAACTTGCAGAACGGGGAGACAAAGCAATCAAGCCGCTCCTAGGCATCGCAGGCAGAAAAGATCATCAGCTTGCGCGTCTTCATGCAATTTGGGGCCTGGGACAAATTGCAACGGATAGGCGTGTTGGCCATACGGTCGGCACAAGCCCTATGGCAGCAATTTTAGAAGGCTTGCATAAGTTGCTGCAGGATTCCGACAAAGAGGTTCGTTGTCAGGCCGCTCAGATCCTTGGAGAGCAACGCTATCTAAACGCTTACAATGCCTTAGTCGGACTTTTGAAGGATCCAACTCCACGGGCCCGCTTTTTCGCCGCGATGAGTCTTGGCAGAATGGGACGTCCGGAAGCTATCCCGGCAGTTCTAACAATGCTTCGTGAAAACAATGACAAGGATCCGTACCTTCGTCATGCAGCGGTGATGGCACTCAGCCGCTTGAACGATGTCCCAGCAATTCTGAAGGCTGCTCGAGATCCTTCGCCTGCTGTGCGCAGAGGAATATTACTTGCCTTGAGACGCCTGCATCGCAACGAGATCATTGCCTTTCTGCAGGACCCAGACCCGACGATTGTTCTTGAAGCCGCTCGCGCCATTAATGACGAACCGATCAACGGAGCAATGCCTGAGCTGGCGTCACTAATTCATAAGACTCTTTCACCCGCTTCGAATACCACAGTTTCCGGCGAAGACAAAACTCCTTCCTTGGGAGCCCAGAACGGAGACACGATTGGCGGGTACCCGCTATTACGTCGTGTCCTCAATGCAAATTTTCGGCTGGGCACCCCCGAAACGGCAAAAGCCCTTGCGGCTTTCGCTGCCCGGGTTGAGCTGACAGAAAAGATGCGGGTGGAGGCTCTGGAGGAACTTGCGGTTTGGGAACACCCTTCGGGTCGCGATCGCGTTATGGGCTTATGGCGTCCAATCGCTGGAACCCGTCAACGTGAAACTGCGGATGATGCTCTTCAGCCTCTCCTGGCTTGTTTATTAACATCGGGTCCTGATTCGGTCCGGATCGCTGCTTTGAAAGCGGTCAAACACCTGCGAATACACCCGGCAACTCCTCACGTCCTCGAGATGGTAAAAGACTCGACATTGTCTGGCCGCGTTAGAGCCGAAGCACTGCAGGCTTTGGCTGAGATAAATGAACCGCAACTCAAGGATGCATTGAAAATCGCTCGGACCGACCCGAATGAAGATTTGCGCAAGGCTGCGACTCTGCTGCAAGGCAAACTCGAAAATGGCACAGAAGCTCTGGTTTCCTCTCTGGAACGAGGCACGGTCGGCGAGAAGCAGGCGGCACTCAAGGCGCTTGGGGGTCTGAAAGATTCCGCCGCTGACGATATCCTTGGCCGTTGGCTTGATGATTTAATTGCTGTAAAGGTGCCCAAAGAGTTGCAACTGGACCTGCTCGAAGCCGCGGCCAGGCGCTCAACCCCTTCGCTCAAAGAAAAGCTCGCGAAGTACCAAGCTTCCAAAATGCCGAATGATCCCTTGTCAGAGTTCAGCGAAACACTTTTCGGAGGGCAGGCCGAGCAAGGAAAAGTAATCTTTTTCGAGAGACCGGAAACTCAATGCGTTCGATGTCATAAGATCAATGGCCAGGGAGGCGATGTCGGTCCGGACCTTACCCATATCGGCACGTTGAAAGATCGCCAATTTTTGCTCGAATCGATTGTGCTACCGAATCGGCAAATTGCCCAGGGATTCGAGAGCGTTATGGTCACCGATAAAAAAGGGGAAGTTTACGCCGGCGTGTTGAAGTCGGAAAATGCGGCGCAGTTGGTGATTAATTCGCCTGATAGAGGATTATTAACATTGAAAAAGTCTGAGATTGAATCGCGACAAAAATCCCTTTCTCCCATGCCCGAAGGGATGGGACAAATCCTCTCCAGATTTGACTTACGTAACCTGGTGGAATTCCTGAGCACGTTAAAATGAGACTACAAGATCATATCGAAATAGGTGAAACCTACGAAGACATCAGTTTCCGGGCTGCGGAAATCATTTTGGCGGAACTTCGTAGGAAACCCGACCTTCTGCTTTGTGCCGCGGGCGGCTCCACTCCAGCCCGCACTTATGAACTGTTGGTCGAGGCTTATCACAAGAATCCAGGTGTTTTTGACTCATTGCGCATTGTGAAACTTGACGAATGGGGCGGAATTGCCATGGACGATCCTCGCTCCTGTGAAACTCAACTCCAGAGACAGCTCATCAAACCTCTCGGCCTGACGCCGGAGCGTTATTACTCTCTGGAAAGCAATGCCAAGGTTCCAGAACTGGATTGTAAGAAAAGGCGAGAAAGTCTGGAGATGGTTGGACCGATCGACCTCTGTGTCCTGGGGTTGGGGATGAATGGACATATCGGCATGAACGAACCTGCGCCCGCACTCAAGCCCTGGACACATGTCGCCCGTTTGGCTGAAGTTTCTTTGCAACATCCGATGCTCGATATTTCGGATCGGCTTCTTCTAAATATCCTGCCTCAGCCAACGGATCGCCTCCAGCAGGATACAACGATTATCGCCCATCCGTCCCGCGCTTTGCCCACCTACGGAGTGACTCTTGGCATGACAGAGATTCTCGCCTCTCGAGCGGTGCTGCTACTGGTAAACGGAGACAAAAAACGAGACGCGGTAGAACGATTAATGCGCCACGAAATCACCACCGATTTCCCAGCCTCATTTTTGTGGCTGCATTCAAACTGGACCTTTCTTTGTGCGCAGGATGCCGCCCGCGGACTGGAATTACATCCTGACAAAACATGCGCAAATCCGTAGGCATAGACATTGGCGGAACAAAAACGGCCGTAGCTGCTGTGGATAGCTCAGGCCGGATCCATTCACAAACAACTTTCGAGACGTGTTCGGACCGGGGTTTCGAGCTTGGATTGGTCACGTTATCACATGCGATCCGCTCGGTTCTCGACGAAGCACATTGGGCAATGGATGAGATGGATGGCATTGGCATTGGTTGCACAGGACCTGTCAACCCTTTACGCGGAACGATTCACAATCCCTACACTTTGCCCGGTTGGGAGGATGCGAATATTGTCGCAGGGCTCGCGCAGCAATTTGGTCTTCGTGTTGTCCTTGAAAACGACGCGGATGCGGCAGCGGTTGGGGAGTATTGTTTTGGAGCAGGAAGAGACGCCAGTCCGATTGTGATGATCACTCTTGGGACGGGGATTGGAGGAGCAGCTCTTTTGCACGGCAAGATTCATCGCGGGATCCATGGCGATCATCCCGAACTGGGACATATTCCCATTTTGCCAGATGGCCCCGAATGCTATTGTGGAATCAAGGGATGTTGGGAATCGCTTGCCTCAGGCACGGCAATTGCCCAGGCCGGCAAGTCTTTTAATTTCGAAGATAGCCGGACAGTTTTCAAACAGATGGCCACAGATCATCAGGCTGCCCAAATCATCGAACGAGCTGTTCAAAGCACGGCTAGGGCCACATGGACTCTCTTGCACACCTTCCTTCCCCAAAAAATAATATTTGGCGGAGGCATTGGCGAAGTGCATTTTGACCTTTTTGCGGACACAATGAGAGCACAAGCGCGGGTCGCGACTCAGGTTCCCGGAAACAGTGTTCAAATTGTGAAGGCGCAACTCGGCCAGAGAGCGGGTGTGATCGGCGCGGCGGCGCTTGCGTTTCATAGCTCGAACCCGTAATAGGTCGGGCGCATATGAGCAACAAAGTTAAAGTCGGGATTATCGGTTCCCAGTTTATCTCACACATTCACACGATTTCGCTTAAACGTTGCAACCAGGCCGAACTCTTTGCCATTGCCTCCCCAACTCCGGGCAACGCCAAAAACTTCGCGTCGAAACATGGCATCCCTCATCATTTCACTGACTACAAGAAGTTACTCGAGATGCCCGAGGTGGACCTGGTGGTCATGGGCGTGCCAAACGATCTGCATTGCCGTATTACGATCGACGTAGCAAAGGCAGGCAAGCATGTTGTGGTGGAAAAACCGCTTTGCTTGAACCTTTCGGAAGCCGATCAAATGATCGAAGCTTGCCGAAAGGCCAAGGTCAAGTTGATGTATGCCGAAGAATTGTGTTTCTGCCCGAAGTATGTGCGTCTCAAAAAACTTCTGGATGCTGGCGCATTAGGCGCACCGACCTTGGTGAAACAATCGGAAAAACATAGCGGCCCGCATGCTCCGCACTTCTGGAATGTGAACCGTTCCGGTGGCGGCGTCACGATGGACATGGGTTGTCATGCAATTGAGTTTTTCAGATGGATCCTTGGACGACCTCCGATCAAATCTGTCTACGCACAAATGGGTACTTACGTGCACAAAGATAAGACCCGTGGAGACGACAACGCATTAATCATCATTGAGTTTGCCAACGGCGTCGTTGGCTTGGCCGAGGAAAGTTGGACTAAACAAGGCGGCATGGACGACCGCGCTGAGGTTCACGGCTCGAGCGGCGTCGCTTATGCGGATCTTCTCCATGGCAATTCTATTGAAACCTATAGCGGCGAAGGTTACGACTACGCCGTTGAAAAGGCGGGCTCCACAAAAGGCTGGTCTTTCACGATTTACGAGGAGGAATGGAACTACGGTTTTCATCAGGAAATGGAACATTTCGTTGATTGTGTTCAAAATGACAAAAAGCCTCTCGTCACCGGTCAAGATGGCCGGGCGGTGCTGGAGGTAATTTTTGCAGCGTACGAATCAGCCCGCACGGGACGCAAGGTCACACTTCCCTTTAAGACCAAAGCCAAAAAGCCCATCGATCTGTGGAAACCTTCCAAAGGACGAGCCGCAAGGTAAGTCTCTAGCTGGCTCCTTCCCTGGCTTCATACTTTGCCGAGTTCGCAGGGTTAAACCCTATAGTGCATTCCGACCCCGCGGCGGAACGTTTACTAACAAAAGCACTATTAAGTTAAACGTATGTTATACACAATCGCGGTTATATTGCTGATACTGTGGCTGCTGGGTTTGGTGAGCAGCTATACGCTCGGTGGGGTCATCCACATCCTGCTGGTAGTGGCCGTCGTTATGGTTGTCATTAGCCTGCTGCAAGGTCGCCGGGGCCCATGAACATAAATGCTGTGGCCTTGGCGCGTTAGCGCGCCAAGGCCTTTGGCTCAGGGCCGATGAGGCGTCGATAAAGCATATTAACTACTCATCGGTCAAAATTCCATCGTCGCAACCTCAGCGCATTTCCAATTACCACGACATCGGATAGACCCATCGCCGCGGCGCAAAGTACGGGACTCATAAAGCCCAGTGCCGCCAAGGGGATGCCGACAGAATTGTAGAAGAATGCCCAAAAGAGGTTTTGCTTTATCGTGCGTAGCGTGGCGCGAGCCAGCCCCAGACTTTCCGGCACCGCCTCAATTTCCGAATTAAGCAAAATGATATCCGCAGCTTCCCGGGCGATGTCACTTGCGCGACTGACGGCAATGCCTAAATCTGCCTGCTCCAACGCAGGAGCGTCATTGATGCCGTCGCCAACGAAAGCGACGCGTTCACCCTGCGCTTGAAGTTGTTTAAGCAACTCTGCCTTTTGCTCGGGACGCACATCCGCGAACACATTTTCAGGCGCGATGCGCAATTGTTCAGCGATGCGCGAAGCCGTCCGGGAATTGTCGCCGGTGATCATATAGACCTTGAAGCCATTTTGCTGCAGCCGTTGTACCACTTTCAAGGCAGATGGTTTCAGAGTGTCCTGGACCATCAGCAAACCGCGCAAGGACTTTCCTATCGCCACACCCACCAGCGTGGACTCTTCGCTTGATTTCTTCTGGAGCAAGGGTGCGGTGTTTTCCAGAAGCACTCCTTGTTCTCGCAACCACGCTAACGAACCTAATCTCACGGTCCTGCCCTGTTGATCTCGAGACATCCAGGTGGCTTCCACACCACGACCCCGAATTTCCCGCCAATTGACCAACTCCACTCCGTTCCTGGAAAGTTTGGCGACCGCCTGGCTGACAGGATGATTAGAAAATTGCGCTAAAGCTGCAGCCAGGGCCTTGGTCTCGGAAAAATCTTTTTGCGAATCATCGCTACGACCTGTTGGTGCGGTTCCAAAACTGGGTATGGCATCTTTGCTTTCCCATAGCATCTGCGCTTCCGGTTTGCCGGTAGTCAAAGTCCCGGTTTTATCAAATACGACGGCGGTAATAGCCCCGGCTTTTTCCAAAGCTACCCCGTCTCGAATCAAAATGCCGCGTTGGGCCGCCGCATTTGCGGCTGCCATGAGCGCAGCAGGAGTGGCCAGGCCCATGGCGCAAGGGCAGGCAACAATAAGCACAGACGCAGAGATAATAAATGCTGCGGCAAGCGACCCTATCGGGGGATGCGCTGGCCAGAGAAATTGCGCCAGCCAGGTGTGTGCTTTCCGCGCTGTCTCAGGGGTCAGCCCCCAAAAGAGCGCGGCCCCGACCGCAATGACAATCACAATGGGCACAAAAATATTGCTCACCCGGTCGGCGAGACGCTGAATATTTGCGCGACTGCTCTGCGCTCGCTGCACTGCGGAGATGATCCGAGCCAGCGCAGTATCCTCTCCTGTCGCGGTTACTTTCATCAATAGCCGCCCATTGATATTCAATGTTCCTCCGTACAGCGCACCCCCAATTCTTTTATCCACAGAAACCGATTCCCCGGTCAGCATCGATTCATCGATGGAAGAATCCCCTTCAACAACTACTCCATCGGTAGGTACACGCTCACCGGGGCGCAAAACCACAAGATCTCCGGGGTTAAGTTCGGACACAGCCACTTCGCTCTCAGAACCTTTCGCAGTACGTCGTCGGGCTCGTTGGGGCGCTAGATTGAGCAAGTTGCGTAACGCGGTTGAAGCTCGCAAACTCATCCGAGCCTCGATCCAATGACCGACACTGACCAGGGCGATGATCGCTGCCGCTTCCATGAAATAGAGGTGGCCATCCAAGCCAGTCAGAAGCGTCCAGGCGCTAAACGCAAAGGCGGTCGATGAACCTAAAGCCACCAGAGTATCCATGTTGGCGCTTCGCCTTTTGAGTTGATTCCATGCTCCTCGATAGAACGGTCCGCCGGCAAAGATTTGTACTAATGTAGCTATTCCGAATGATAACCATCGAAACCAGGGTCTGGTTCCTAATGGAAATATCCACTCTCCGGCCATTAAGAGCGCCATGCCCGCAAGGCCTAGCCATAAATTCATCTGCCAATCCACTTTGTGCTCAGCATGATCGTGCCCATCATTGTTTGTGATTTTCGCTTCATATCCGGCGTTTTCTACCGCCCGGATGAGTTCCGCAGGATTGGGTGTTATTCCCGCTTTCCAGCGCACCGATGCCTGGCGGCTGTCGAGGCTCACGGAGGCACTCCCCACTCCCTGCACGTTTTGCAAGGCCTCCGTGACGTGCCGCGCACAATTGCCGCAGGTCATTCCTGTCACCGTCAAATCTGTCGCGATCGTTTTCGCCGCGGCCTGACTTACGGTTGATTCGTTCGGGTCAATTGCGTGTTGCGCTTTCATAGGAACTGGTCTCTCCCTCTTCTCCTCTGGAGGAAAGGGTTGGGGGAGGAGGCCTGTTGCCCTCTCTGTCTCTGCCCGGTACACCTTACATGAAGACTGACCGTCCGTCATGTCAACAGAGCCGCGAAACGCAAGCCACGCGTGCTGATCCGCAGTTCGCAAAAATCGAACAACTGCATTACCGCCTCGTAAATAAGAATGCCCCCAAGGATCACATCCGCGCGATTGGATGGAAGGCCGACAATATCTTTGCGCTTCTCGAAGGAGAGGCTCCAGAGATGTTCTACGTGCCAGAGCAGACATTTGTAACTCAGGCGCGTACTCTCGATCTTCTCTCGATCATAATTCGCAAGCTTTGATTCGATCCGAGCAAGGATCGTCGCAGTGCCACCCGTGCCTACCAGGTGCAGGGCAGTTTGGCTTTTCTTGCGCGCCTTGAACAGCAGCGGCTCGAGGTCTTGAAAAACTTGTTTTCGAACAAATTGTTTAACCTCTTTCCGGCAGGAGTGGAGTTCCTCGGCCAGGGGAGGGTCACTGGGGGCAAAGGTATCGAGCAAACGCACGCTCCCGAGCGCAATACTTGCACTGTAGTCCTTGTGCTGATCATGACCTAAAATAAATTCGGTACTGCCCCCGCCGACATCCAACAAGAGCAGGGCCTCGTTGCTCAAAGCGGGATCCGTTGTGACGCCCTGGAAAACCAAATCCGCTTCCTGTTCTCCGGAAAGGATCTCAACCTTTAGTCCAGTGCCTTTTTCAATGGCATCGGTGAGCTGGTTTGGGTTGATAGCTTCCCTGACCGCGCTGGTTGCGATGATGCGAATGGATTTCGATCGGTGTTTGCTCGCGGCGGAGGCGAATTCAGCCACGGCCCTGGCTGTTTGCGAAATGGCGCCTGGCTGAAGTTCGTGAGTCTGATAAAATCCCTTGCCTAATCGAGTTTGTTTGCTTCCTTCCCACACCGGCCGAACCTCCTGTGGACCTACGTCTGCCACCAACAGTTTGATTGAATTGGTGCCAACGTCAATGACAGCGCGCCGTACAGTGTCCACACACAATACGGAATCAGACTATTTGAGGACAACCAAGCAACTTCTTTTCCGCGTGATGTCATTTACTGTGATTAAAAGTGTCAGTATGAAATATCGGAGCGCGAGACGTCCTCGGCTCGCAGCACGTTGCTACTTCCAATCCCGCAGAAATTCCTTACAAGACCTCGTCCATTCTGGCAGACAACAGGTTCGAACGGGTCCGTTGCTTCGTTGCCGCCGCGAACCGAGGACGGTTCGCGGTCCGCCCGGGGCGGGCGCACTTCTGTGACCGACACTTTTAATGGCAGCCGTCGCCACTCCTATTCTTGCTGACAAGAAGGCCGCCCTCTAACTTGGAGTTATTATATGAATCTTTTCATTTTTCGGCACGGCTTGGCGGTTGAACCTGGCACTGCGGGCTATGATGACGCCGCTCGGCCTCTGACTTCAGAAGGCAAATCAAAGCTTAAATCCATCGCAGCAGCCATGTTGAAACTTGAATTAAGCTTCGATCTCATTCTTTCCAGCCCTTACACGCGCGCGCGGCAGACAGCCGAGATTGTGGCAGAACGGTTAAAACTCTCCGACAAACTGGAATTTTCCAGGTTGCTCGAACCCCAAGGTAGTTTCGCTGATTTAGTCAGCCTAATCCGGAAACGCGCATCGGCAGACAATATTCTGCTGGTCGGGCATGAGCCTTATTTGAGCGAGCTGATTTCCTTGTTAGTTTTTGGACAAAATCAATCGGTGGTAGTCATGAAGAAAGCAGGGCTGGCCAAGCTGGCCGTCACAACCCTCAAGGCCGGTCGTTGCGCGCTGCTGGAATGGCTGATGACCCCAAAGCAGATGGTGCTTATTGGAGTTAATTAAGCCACGGAGCGACTGAGACACGACCTGTGACATCCCTTTATAAAGCGGCGGGCGCGAAAGGAAGAGTGTGCGCTTCGGCCACGGCGCGGTGAGTAATCTGGCCATTCATCACATTGATTCCGCTCAAAAGGGCAGGCTGTTGGCGACAGGCCTCAGCAAGGCCGGAGTCGGCAAGCAATTCGATGAAACGATAAGTCACATTAGTGAGGGCTTGAGTGGCAGTACGCGCGTAGGCCGCGGGCATGTTCGCGACGCAGTAATGAATCACCCCTTCCTCCACGAAGACCGGTTTATCGTGGCTGGTGGGACGTGAAGTTTCGGCGCAGCCACCCTGGTCGATGGCAATGTCCACCAGCACGCTTCCGGGACGCATGCGCCGGAGCATATCACGGGAGATAAGTTTTGGAGCGCGAGCTCCCGGAACAAGCACAGCACCTATCAATAAATCGACCGAGGGCAGTATTTCGAGCAAATGCGCTTCGTTCGAATAAAGTGTATGCGCAGTGTGCAGAGTAATATCCAGAAAACGCATTCGTTCAAGGTCTACTTCCAAAATAGTCACATCCGCTCCCAGGCCCTGCGCCATGCGCGCGGCATTAATCCCTGAAGCACCGCCGCCTAAAACAACCACTTTGCCCGGCAATACTCCTGGCACACCTCCCAAAAGCACGCCGCTGCCACCGCAATGTTTCGCCAGAAAATAACCGCCGACCAGGATAGACATGCGGCCGGCGATTTCGCTCATCGGTTCGAGCAATGGGAGGCGATGATTGACCTCGATGGTCTCATAAGCCAAGGCTGTGACTTTCGATTTTACAAGGGCTTCTGTGAGCGAAGCACTGGCGGCCAGGTGCAAATAAGTGAACAACATCTGTCCAGGCCTCAACAGTGAGTATTCGGATGGCTGCGGCTCCTTGACTTTAACAAGCAAATCAGATTGTTCAAAAACCGTTGCATGCTCGGCCACAACGGTTGCACCAGCGCGCTCATAGTCCTCATCGAGATAGCCAGCTCCAGCTCCAGCGCCACGCTCGACAACCACCTTATGCCCTCGTTTGACAAGCTGATAAGCTGCCGAAGGGAGAAGAGCGACGCGATGCTCCTGACCTTTAATCTCTTTCGGGATGCCGATAATCACGTTTGATTAAATCCGAAGTTCGAAATCCGAAATCCGAAGCCTGAGACCCAAAGCTTGGAAGGCAGGATGACTTGATTCCTCATTCCAAAGCCTCATTCACCCAGCGCCCTGACTTGCTGCTGGGCGCGGTTGACCAATGCGAGCAGGCTGACCGAGGCGCCAGCCTGGCGCTCGGCAGATTCGATGCGACTGAATTCGCCAAATACTTCAACGCGCGCTGGCTCATCACGGGTGGCCAACTCCTGGCCATGACTGGCGCGAAGGGCATGCAAAATATCGTAACAAGAAATGGTTTCCAGAGGACGCGCCGGCACATACGCAGCCTCAGGATCCGTTACCTCGGTGACCAGGCGCGCGGCGCTAAGGGTACTCATAATTTGTTGAACCAGGCGAGTTGGCACGCAAAGGTCTTTACCCATTTCAATCACGCTCCCGGGTGGCTCGCCTTTATCAAAGCGCGTCCCGATGCACGTCATCAGACGCAAGGCAATGAATTCACGCCCGCGTTGGTTGATGTTTTCAATCTGTTTCTCTTCCAGGTAGTACGTCCGATTTTGGTACGCATAGGAAACCTGCGCTCCAATCAGCAGAATCAGCCACGAAAGATACAGCCCAATCATGAACACCGGCACGAGGCCCAAACTCCCGTAGATCTTATTGTTGGATACAACGCGCGAAACGTAAAAGACGCTCATGAGATTATTGAGATGAAATAATACTCCGCTGGTCAACCCGCCTACCAATGCCGCGCGCCAACGAACCTTCGTGTTAGGGATGAGCATGTACAAAATGCTGAACGTAAAGCAGAGGACGGCGACGGGCAGGATTTGAAAGAGCAACCGGCTGAAGAGAGGGTAATGGGTCATCAGCTTGCGCGCGCTTTCCAAATGGGATCCGCCTGCAAGCCCCAATGCTACAACCAGCAACAGTGGCGCAAGACTGATCACTCCCCAATAATAGATAATGCGCATGAACCAGCTCCTTCCCCGCTCAACTCCCCAAATGTCATTGAAGGTGTCCTCAATCCGGCTCAGCATGGAAATCGCGGCAAAAATAAGGAGCACGCTGCCGGTCAGGCCTAAAGCTCCGCTGCGGGTTTTCTGAATGAATTCATTGATGCGCCGCGCGACCTCTTTGCGGGTCTGAACAGCTTTCTCCTCTTGCGCAAAGGCCGGTAAGCCGTTCGTGGAATTGATCGTACTGTTGGTGGAATTGCCCGCGGACGCTCCCTTCTGAGCATCGGTTATAGATTGAACCGTGTTCGACGATGAAACCGCATTGGTCGCCCCTTCCAAATTATCGCTTTCCACGTCATTTGTACTCGACTGCAGAGTGGCAGGCGGTGTCAGAGTGGAGACTAATTTTACAATAAACTGGTCGATTCGTTCCTCACCTTCTTTTTTCAAAAAGGTACTGGTCACGCTCATGATCACCGCCAGCATGGGGATCAGCGCGAGCAAACTCCCATAAGCCAAAGCCGACGCGCGCACGGGGCCTCGGTTCCGGATAAAACTGCGCCAGACCATCAGGCAGAAATGTGCAAACTTATGCAGCTTGGAAACCTCGGTTTGGGAACGGAACGCGCTTTCGTCCCAAATGGCTCGGGCTTCGGCCCATCGTTTGCGCAAACTCGAATACTTTTTCTCCATCAATTCCCAATCACGCTAACAGAGGGGATGCTCAAGTCAAACTGGCAGAGACCTCGTTGAGAATTCCCGAAATAAATGTCGGGCGGACGAATCATTCGTGCGGCGCCGTCCCTAAACCTGATCGAGGGCAACAACGAGAACGAGGAGGATTCGAAAGCTGATTTCTTCCCCCTTTCCATTCGATGGGAGAGGGTTGGAGTGAGGGCAGCTATACCCCCATCCATATCAGTTCCAAAGAAACGCGCGATCTAACTTGCCTGGACCTGCAACGAGCTAAGCCTCGAACTTTGGTCTACCACTCCTAAAACGCCAGCAATCTCTTTACTCGCGCGTCGTAGGGGATTTTGCTCGCGTTCAAGCCGGCTTAACAACGAAGCAATTTTACATCGGTGTTTGATGACCATGGTATGAGAAATATTTAAACGACGCCCGATTTCCCGCGGCCCAAGGCCATCAGCGAGGCAATCCAGCACGGCTCTTTCGTGCGGTAAAAGCTCTCGAGAAAGCATCGAAATGATTTCACGCGCGCTAACAGTGCTCAGCACGGAATCACCACCGTCCTCAGAATCAAAAGGCTCGATCTCAAGCTCCGTTTCATTTTCGACGCGCCCCTCACGCCTCTTCATCGAATCAATGCTGCGGCCCGCTGCCAGATAGTGGCGGAGATGAAATTTACAGCTTTGCAGGTACCAGCTTCGGGTAAAACCAGGGCGCCGTGCTTCGATTCTCCATAAATGGATCAGAGCTTCTTGAAAAAGATCGTCCCAGAGAACAGGATTGGCCGTAATCGCCCGAACCAGCCTGCGCAAAAGTTCCCGCGTACCCGGTTCATTGACGTTCATGAGTTGGTTCTAGATGTGCCTTCAAAGAATTCTTTAGTTTTAGGATTAGGTTTTCCCCTAAACGTCGCGGGTCCAGCGAACGTTTCGGAACTCTCTTGTACTATAATTTTCGAGTTGGAGCAACAATAAGGTGTTTACCCCAAATAAAAATGACCGGAATTCTCAGACCCTGTTCGATCCTGTTGCCAAACTCGCGCCGCTGCACAAATCCGAATTTCGAATTACGAAATCCGAAGAAGGCGAGCGGGCACAATCACGCCATTTTGGGAATTTCGTCATTCGGATTTCGGATTACTCCAACTCGCGTTGCTCTGGCAAAGCTTTGTCCAGGAATGCAGCGTGGGCCTGACTTATGCAGAGTTGCCCACTATTGTACGCTGACGATTTCTTGCGTCACCGCCTGCCGTAGACTCTGCCCCCAGCGCAGAAAGCAATCCAGAAACTGCCTGTGGTGCAAGGGCGCCCGCTTGA
>Ga0163163_10000154_pt1 | contig 71706 bp, 54 predicted proteins | sample S65metaG_FD_119766 | JGI IMG/M metagenome (GOLD analysis project Ga0163163, IMG submission 119766) | Switchgrass rhizosphere microbial communities from Kellogg Biological Station, Michigan, USA - S6-5 metaG | ecosystem: Host-associated > Plants > Roots > Rhizosphere > Soil | place: USA...
CGCCGACCGCGGTCTCGATCCACACGTGCAGCGCACACGCGAGCGCCCGCTCGCGACCGGCGCGGTCACGCCGCGCGAGGCGATTGGCGTTTTCGTCACGCTGATCGCGCTCGCATTCGGGCTAGTACTGTTGACGAACAAGTTGACGATCGAACTGTCGGTCGCCGGCGTGTTTCTCGCGATCACCTATCCGTTCATGAAACGCTACACGTACCTGCCGCAGGCGTATCTCGGCCTCGCGTTCGGCTGGTCGATCCCGATGGCGTTTGCGGCGGTCGGCGGCGGCGACTGGCACACGTTCCTGAAAACGCTGCCGCTGTGCGGATCGCTGCTGCTCGCGAACGTGATTTTCTCCACGATCTACGACACCGAATACGCCATGGTGGATCGCGACGACGACATCCGCGTCGGCGCAAAATCCACGGCGATCCTGTTCGGGGACGCCGACTTGCCGATCATCGGCGTACTCATGGTTTCGTTTCTTGGCACGATGGCGTTGGTCGCGCAGCGGGGACATCTGCACTGGCCGCATTTCGCCGCCCTCGGCGTCGCCGCGGCATTGTTCGTCTGGCAGCAATGGCTCATGCGCGGTCGCGAGCGCGAGGCCTGCCTCAGGGCATTCCGCAACAACAATTGGGTCGGTTTGGCCTTGTGGGTGGGAATCGTGTTGTCGTATGCGCTGAAGTGATTCAGCGCGGTTTCGGGGCGCGCGCCAGTGCCCAGACATCCACGCGTGCAGTCCCGGCGCGCAACAACGTGTGCGCGCATTCGCGCAGGGTTGCGCCCGTCGTCATCACATCGTCGATGACGGCGACATGGGCCGGCAATGCCGCGCCGTCGACCACGACAAAAGCACCGCGCAGATTGCGCTGCCGTTCGGGTGCATCCAGATTCGACTGCGCCGCAGTCGCGCGCGTACGCATCAGCACATCATCGCGCAACGCGAGCGCGAACGTTTTCGCCAGCGGCCGCGCCAGTTCCAATGCCTGGTTGTAGCCGCGCTCGCGCAGCCGGTCCGGATGCAACGGCACCGGAATCAATGCCTGCGGCAGCGGCGGCGCTGAAGCGCGCAACGCGTCGATCCACAGTTCCGACAGCACGCGGCCGGCAGCCAGGTTGCGGGCGAATTTCAGGTGGGTGATGAGCTGATCCAGCGGCGCTGCGTATACGAACGGCACCGCCGCGGACGCGAACGGCGGCTCGCGCTGCAAACATTCGCCGCACAGCGGCGCGGCCGTCTCCAGCGGCAGCGCACAACGCGGACAGCACACGGCGTTGCGTAGCAAATCCGCCGCGCAGGCATTGCACAGATCGCGCTGGCTGCTGCCGACCTGGCCGCATAGCAGACAGTGCGGCGGCAGCAACGCGAATTGCACATGCCGCCAGCCGCCGACAAGATGTTCTGCCAAGGTGACTGCCATCCGACCCGTCCGATCCTGCGCTGATTTTTCCATCCGGGTACGCTGCATCGGACTATACCGACAGTAGTCGCTTTTGAAGCGGCGTTTAGCATGCATGGGAGACTGCCCTCGTTATTGCCGGCCCACAGCGTTCGGTGTAGCGTCTCCGCATTCAGCACTGCCGCATCGAGGCTATCATGCCGTGCCGCACGTTCGAATCATTCTGCAATCGAATCCTTGCGCTCGCATTCGCATTGACCTGTGCGCCTGGCGCAAGCGCCTTTGAAACCGTATTCGTCAACGGTTTTGAAATCCCGTGCGCAACGAACGCGCAATGCAACGCAGGCATGGTCTGTGCTGCCGCACAATGCGTCACGCCGGGAACGATTTCGCCGGGCGGCCGCTGCTCGGCCAATCGCGATTGCGCGGCCAACCAATTCTGCTCGCCGATCGGCGAATGCACGAGCGCCGGCGCTGGCGTCGGCGGCGACTATTGTTCCACGGGTGCGCAATGTGGCGATCAGTTGGCCTGCGAACTGTACGGCCTCGGCGGCGTCTGCACGGCCGGCGGCGGCGGCGACCTCGGCGGGATTTGCACGACCACGCGCGATTGCCTCGCCGGCCTCACGTGCCTGGCCGGTGGTACTTGCGAGCGCACGGTCGACGCATTCCCGCCGTTCAGTGGCGTGGCCTGCGCTGCAGACGAAGCGACGTTTCGCGCTTACTTCGAGGTCCCGCGAACGGGATTCACCCCCGCCGATTTCTTTCGGCTGCCGTTTCCGAACGACGCGCGGATCAATGCCGACGGCACGCTGAACCTGGACGACTTCCCGCGTCCGGGGCCATCCTTCCTCGGTTTCGACCTTGTGGATCGCTACACGGATTCGCTGGCCGGCGGTTTCGACGGATTCTCTTCTGTAGCGAACATCGCATTCCGGTTCTCCAGGGCATTGAATCCGGCAACGCTCGGCGTCGGCGCGGCTAATGTGCATTTCGTCGACATCACCGACCCAGGTCAGGCCGGGTTAGGTGCCGAACGCGTTCATGCCTCAACCTACATCCCGGCGCGCAGCCTGTATGCCTGCCAGAATCTGCTGACGGTGGCGCCGGCGCGCAACAATCCGCTGCGGCCCGGTGGAATCTACGCCGTCTACGTGACCGCAGACGTGCGCTCGGCGAGCGGCCAGTTGCCGGTGCAGGATCCCGACTTGACCACGATGCTCGGTGCCAGCATGCCCGCCGATGCGACGTTGGCGCGAGCGTGGGGGCACTACGCGCAGTTTCGTGACTATCTTGCCGCCAACACGTTGAGTCCGAGCCAGATCGCCGCGGCGACCGTGTTCACGGTGCAGGACACCACCGGCAAAATGATCGCTCTGAGGGACGCGGTCGAAGCGTTGCCGGCACCGGACCTCACCGATTTGACGCTGTGCGATGGAGCGACGCCGTCGCCGTGCGCATTGCCGGGTGACAGCGAGCGCGTCTGCGGAAACTCCAGTGGAAATTTCTGGGAGATCCACGGCCGCATGTCGATCCCGAACTTCCAGCAGGGCACGCTGCCTTACGAATTGCCGGCCGATGGCGGCAACATCAACTTCGACGCGTTCGGCACCCCGCAGCAATCCGGCACGCTCAACGTGTGTTTCGCGCTGACGGTTCCAAAGACCCCCGTCCCGTTCACTGGTTGGCCTTTGGTCGTGCATGCCCACGGTACGGGTGGCAGTTTCAAGTCGGCGATCTACGCGGGCATTGCATCCAGGCTTGCGGGGGCGACGACGCCGATCGCAACGCTGACGGTCGACGGCGTCGGCCACGGCGCACGGCGTGGCGCGAGCACGCGCGATGTGAATGGGCTGGTCTTCAACGTCTTCAACCCGTCTGCCGCCCGCGACAATCACCTGCAGGGCGCCGTGGACGTTATCCAGGTACTGCGCGCGGCCAACCTGCAGTTCGCCGTTGCCGGCGTTGCCGGGAACATCGCGTTCGATGCATCAAAAGTCTATTTCTTCGGTCACTCGCAAGGCTCGAATGTCGGCATTCCGGCTGTTGCCGTCAGCAACGAAGCGCGCGCGGCGATCTTCTCCGGCGCCGGCAGCTATCTGACCGAGTCGATACTCGCCCGGACCAGCCCGGCCAATGCCGAGGCCGTGCTGGAATCCGTGCTCGGCGAACCCGTCAGCGAAGCCCATCCGCTGATGACGCTATGGCAGACCTGGTTCGATGCAATTGATCCGGTCAATTTCGCGCCGCTGCTGCTGGAGCCGCCGTCCGGTGTCGCTTCCAAGAACGTCTATCTGCCGTGGGGCCAGAATGATAGCTATACGCCCAACTCGGCAATGAATATCAGCGCACAGGCGATGCATCTGGCGCAAGCGCCGCCCGTGCTCGAACCGATCAGCGGATTGCCGGTGGTCTCGCGTCCGGTTTCGAACAACCAAATCGGCAGCGACGGGATCTCGCGCACTGCCGTATGCGCGCAGTACGCACCCGCTTCCGGCGAAGATGGCCTGTTTGTCTCGATGGACAATACGGCAGCCACCGACTGGACCGCATTCCTGGTCTCGCACGCGCAGACCGGCACGGCAACGCTGCCGTAGGGCATTGCCTGCGGTCGCTCGCCGTCAACCCTAGCAAGCGCGCTCAGGTTGACAGCCTTCGGTGCGCTGCCCAAACTCGCGCCATTCCAACCCACCGAGTAAGTCATGTCCCTGCGCCACGACTATGCCCGCGCCGAAGTGCTGGCGCTGTTCGCGCTGCCATTCAACGATCTGCTGAGCAAGGCACATGCCGTGCACACCGCGCATCACGATGCGAACGCTGTGCAGGTGTCCACGCTGCTGTCGATCAAGACCGGCGGCTGTCCCGAAGACTGCGGCTATTGCCCGCAAGCGGCGCGCTATCACACGGGCGTGCAAGCGGAAAAACTCATGGGGCTCGATGCGGTGCTCGACAAGGCGCGCTCGGCGAAAGCGGCCGGAGCGACGCGCTTCTGCATGGGCGCAGCCTGGCGTGCGCCGAAAGATCGCGACGTGGAAAAAGTTGCAGCCATGGTCGCGGGCGTCAAGGCGCTCGGCATGGAAACCTGCGCCACGCTCGGCATGCTCACGCAGGAACAGGCCGACCGCTTCAAAACGGCAGGGCTGGACTACTACAACCATAACCTGGATACCGCGCCGGAGTTCTACGGCGAGATCATCCACACACGCGAGTATTCCGATCGCCTCGACACGCTCGATTGCGTGCGCAACGCCGGACTAAAAACCTGCTGCGGTGGCATTGTCGGCATGGGCGAGACACGCGAACAACGCGCAGGACTTTTGCAGACGCTCGCCAATCTGCCCGAGCATCCGCAATCGGTTCCGATCAATCGCCTCGTGCAGGTGCAAGGCACGCCGCTCGCCGGCACCGCGCTGCTCGATCCGTTCGAATTCGTGCGCACGATTGCAGCAGCCCGCATCCTCATGCCGGTATCGATGGTGCGCCTGTCGGCGGGACGCGCCGAAATGAGCGACGAATTGCAGGCGCTGTGTTTCTTCGCCGGCGCGAACTCGATTTTCTACGGCGAAAAACTGCTGACGACGGGGAATCCCGATGTCGCCCACGACCAGGCCTTGTTCGCACGCCTGGGGCTCGTGCCGATGGCCGCGGAGAGGGCAGCCGGCACGGTGCATGCCGATATCGTCGAATACCGCGAGAACGCGGCCGCCTGAAGTTCAGACAATGTCGCGTCCGGATCTTTTTGCGCGGCTCGCGCAGGCCCACGCGCAGCGCGCGCATGAGGATTTGTTGCGGCACGTGCACACGGTCGAACATGCCGATGGTCCGTGCATCGTCGTCGCTGGCCGCGCGCTGCTGAATTTCGCCAGCAACGATTACCTGGGGCTAGCGCAGCATCCGGCGCTGCGCGAAGCGCTGACGAAAGCCGCAGCGCATTCGGGCGTCGGCGCGACAGCGGCGCATCTGCTCGGCGGCCATCGCGACGAACACGCCGCGCTCGAAGAGAAGCTGGCGCGCTGGACCGGCCGCGAACGTGCGCTGCTGTTTTCGACCGGTTACATGGCCAACCTCGGTGTGCTCGGCGCATTGCTGCGCGACGGCGACACCTGTGTACAGGACAAGCTCAACCACGCCAGCCTGCTCGACGGCGCACGCCTGAGCGGCGCGCAATTGAGACGCTATCGACATGCCGATGTCGGCAGCGCCAGCCAGCAGCTCGCAACAGATCCCGATGCCGCCGCGCTACTCGCCAGCGACGGCGTGTTCAGCATGGATGGCGATGTTGCTCCATTAGTGGAATTGGCGGCATTGTGCACAAAGCAGCAAACTACACTGATGGTCGATGACGCGCACAGCCTCGGCGTCTTCGGCGCGCAGGGCGCCGGCTGTGCCGCGGAACTTGCACAACAGGACGTGCCGGTGTTGATGGCCACGCTGGGCAAGGCACTCGGCGTCGCCGGCGCGTTTGTCGCCGGCAGCGCAGTGTTGGTCGACGGCCTCGTCCAGTTCGCGCGCACCTATGTCTACACCACCGCGATGCCGCCGGCGCTGGCCGCTGCGGCGAGCGCTGCGGTCGACGTCGCGCGCGACGATCGCGAACGGCGCGCGCGCCTGCACCAGCGCATCGCGCAGTTCCGTGACGGCGCCGCCGCACGCGGCATCGCACTATTGGATTCGCCTAGCGCCATCCAGCCTGTGCTGTTTGGCGCGAGCGACGCTGCGCTTGCTGCGGCACGCCAGCTGGAGACGCACGGGTTTTATGTGCCGGCGATCCGCCCACCGACCGTGCCTGCCGGCAAGGCACGTTTGCGCGTGACGCTGTCGGCGGCGCATACAGAAAGCGATGTCGCGCGCCTGCTCGACGCGCTCGCGCGCGTCGTGCCGCCTGCGCACGGAGCCGCATGATGCAAATCGAAACGGTCGGTAGCGGTGCGGATATCGTGCTGATCCACGGCTGGGCGATGCATGCCGGAATTTTCGCGCCGTTGACGCAGCATCTGGCCAAAAATTTTTGCGTGCATCTCGTGGACCTGCCTGGTCACGGCTACAGCCGCGACGATCTGGACAACCTCGAACCGGCGCAAGCAGCCGCCGCGTTGGCCGCGCGCTTACCGCGCGCAGTGTGGGTCGGCTGGTCGCTCGGCGGACTTGTCGCCCTGCACGCTGCACTGCTGGTGCAGACGCCGCTGCGGGGACTCGTGATGGTTGCGGCATCGCCGCGTTTCGTTGCGGCGCCGGACTGGCCATACGGCGTGGAGCTCGAGGTGTTCGAGCAGTTCGATGCCGGCTTGCGCCGCGATTACCGAGCGACGATCGAACGCTTTCTCGCGCTGGAAGCGCTGGGCTCCGAGCACGCTCGCGCCTGTCTGCACGAATTGCGCACGCACGTGTTCGAGCGCGGCGAACCGGCGCTCACGGCGCTGGAGCATGGTCTGCACGTGCTGGAAACGACCGACCTGCGCGCCCGTTTGCCGGAACTCAACGTGCCGAGCCTGTGGCTTGCCGGGCGTCGCGATCGCCTCGTGCCCGCCGCAGCGATGCGCTGGACGGCGCAACAAAATCCACAAGGCCGCTTTGTGGAGTTTTCCACAGGCCATGCTCCGTTCATCGGTCATGCGGCGGAAGTGGGCAGTGTCATTGCCGAATTTGCCATGAGCCTGCCGGCATGACGCCACCGCTCGACACACACCAGATCCGCCGCGCTTTCGGCCGTGCGGCTGGCACTTATGCGCAGCACGCGGCGCTGCAACGTGAAGTCGGCCAGCGCCTGCTCGAGCGGCTGGAGTACTACCAGGACAAGCCGGCGCGCGTGCTCGATGTTGGCTGCGGCCCCGGCCACGCCGGCATCGCGTTGCGCAAGCGCTTTGCTCCCGCTCAGGTGATCGCCCTCGATCTCGCCTTGCCGATGCTGCGTCAGGTGCGCACCGGCTGGCGCCGCCCGCTCGCGCGGGTTTGCGCGGATGCGCGCGCGCTGCCGCTCGCCGACGCCAGCATCGATGTGGTGTTCTCGAACCTGTGCGTGCAGTGGATCGATGATCTGCCGATGCTGTTCGACGAATTTCGCCGCGTGCTGCGACCCGGCGGCTACCTCGCGCTATCCACATTCGGCATCGACACGCTGCACGAATTGCGCGCGGCGTGGGCCGCGGCCGATCGCGCACCACACGTCGGTATGTTCGCCCACATCGCGCAGGTCGGCGACGCACTGCTGGCCGCCGGTTTTCGCGACCCGGTGCTCGATAGCGAGCATTTCACGCTGACGTATCCGGATGCGGCGAGTGTCATGCGTGAACTCAAAGGCCTCGGCGCGACCAATGCCGACGCCAGACGGCCGCGCGGTCTGACCAGCAAAGCGCATTTCCAGCGCGCACTCGACGCCTATGAGCGCTTCCGCCGCGATGATGGCGCGCTACCGGCGACGTTTGAGGTGATCAGTGCTCACGCCTGGGGTCCGGACGCCGGACAACCGCGACGCGGAAGCGGCGGCGAAATCGCGACTTTCCCGATTGAAAAATTGCGCGGGTCGCGGCGTTGAAAGCCGCCGGCTGCGTCTGCTAGCCGGCTTTTCCCTCAGGGAATTGGAGAATTTGTACCCACTCGGGAGGAAAGCCGCGACGGCGTAACCAAACCGATACGTCTGGTCGCTAAGATCATTTGACAGCAACAATAGGTGGACGAAGACCCGGCGGGTCTGCCGCTGCCCGCAACAGGTCGGTGGTGCGAGACAAGATGGCGGCGAATGGTGATACCGGGATGTATCGCCCGCTCAGTGCACGCTCACTCAAGACGAGTCTTGCGCGCGTACGCGCCCGTCAGGCGACGGGAGGGAGAACACCATGTCACGTTTGTCGCGAATTGCACTCGTATTACTTTTTTTGAGCACTGCTGGCCTGGGCCCCGCGCTCGCCGGTCCAGTGCTGGTGCCTAACGGCGACTTCAGCAGTGCGGCGAATGCCGGCACTGTCGGTGGCGGCGTGGGTTCAGGCACAGATGCCGCGATCGGTACGGGCCCATGGACCGGTTCGTTCTTTGGTGTAGCCGGTATCTTGCTCGCGCCGACGTTGACGATCGATTCCGGCAACACCGACGCCAAAATCTCCGGAGTCGCGGTGAATGCAGTCAGTACGGTTTCCAATGGCGGCTATTTCAGTCAGACCCTGGCGAGCAACTACTTGGCCGGGAACCTCTACATTCTCAGTGCCACCCTCGATACCGGGGGAGCGCTGAGCCCGTCGACGCTGGATCAGGCGAACGTCGGCATTGCGCTGCGTTCGGGTTCCACCGTGTTGGCTTCAAGTACGACCGCGCCCCCGCTGGACGTGCAGCTGGTTTCGACCGGCGGAACGGCTTACCGCCTGACTTTGATTTATGCCAACGTCATCACACCCGCAACCGGCCCGATTGATGTGCAGCTGTTCGACCTGCCACCGGGAACGCTGGCCGGGGCCGCTGTCATCCAGTCGGTGACCTTCTCGGATGTCGTCCTGGCCGAGAGCGCGATTGCCCCTGCCGGGAGTCAGCTGACTGTTGTCGGCCCCAATGCCGGAGGCGGGACCGTCGATATGCCGTTTAGCGGGACATTTACGGTGGAGGTAACTGATGCGGGCAATGTTCCGGTCGAGGATGTGATGGTTACCTTGACCGCCCCGACCGTGGGCGCGAGTGCGCTGATGACTACAGCTACCTCGACGACTCCGGGCAACCCCGTCACCGGATTCACCGACGCGAATGGCGTGGTCACTTTTAACGCGACCGCCAATTCGCTCACGGGCTGCTACCAGATCATCGCCAGCGCCATCGGCATCCCGCAGTACGCCGTGTTCCAGATGCACAACTACGCTGTCGGCGCGTTCGTGGCAACCGACACGATTTTCTGCAACGGCTACGAAGCGCAGCAATAGGATCGAGTGGTCGGCGGCAAAGCGTACCAGTGCATTAAAAACTGGACGCTTTGTCGCAAGTGCGTGTCAATTCGCGATGCAGACCTCCAACCTGTTCGCAAAAATCGCGATGCTGCTCTGATACGCATCGTTTGCCGCGCTGTGTACCGGCTCGGGTGAATCGGGTCGCGCTCACACCTGCTTGTGCCGGAAGCAGCCGGTGAAATGGTCGTTGACCATACCGGTCGCCTGCATGTGCGCGTAGATGATCGTCGAGCCGACGAAGTTGAATCCGCGCTTTTGCAAATCTTTGCTCAACCGATCCGATAGCGCGGTGCGCGCGGGCACCTGGCCGCGTTCGCGCCAGCGGTTGCGGATCGGCTTGCCATCGACGAATGACCAGAAATAGGCGTCGAGGCCGCCGCATTCACTGATCACCTTCAGCGACGCGCGCGCATTGTTGCGCGCCGAATAAACTTTCATGCGATTGCGGATGATCGCTGGATTGAGCAGCAATTTATCCAGTGACGCATCGGTCATGCGTGCGACACGGGCGATATCGAAGCCGTGGAAGGCCTGACGATATGCGTCGCGCTTGTTTAACACGGTGCTCCAGCTCAAGCCGGCTTGCGCGCCTTCCAGCACCAGGAACTCGAACAGGCGCGTATCGTCGTGCAGCGGCACACCCCATTCGGTGTCGTGATAGGCGCGCATCGCGGCATCATCGCCAGCCCAGGAACAGCGTGTCAGCGTCTTCGCCATTGTCAGTCGGATTCGAGGGGTCGAGCGCGTATCATACCCAACCCTTCTTTGCCGTCGACTGCATGAAGTCCTTGACTGCCCAGCGCGGTGCCCTAGGCGCGCTCGCGATCCTCAGTCTGATCTGGGGTTTCAACTGGATCGTCATGAAGGCGGTGCTGGCATTCGTCGGCCCGATGACGTTCTCGGCCATGCGCTACGTGTTCGGCACCGCCGTGCTATTTCTCGTGCTGATCCTGCGTGGCGAAACGCTCGCGCCCACACCGTGGCGGGAAACGCTGCTGATTGGCTTGGCGCAGACCACCGGCTTCCAGGTGCTGGTGCAATTCGCGCTGATTTCCGGTGGCGCCGGCAAGACCGCGTTGCTCGCTTACACGATGCCGTTCTGGGTGATCCCGCTGGCTTGGGCGCTGCTCGGCGACCGGCCCGCGCCGCGGCAATGGCTGTGGATCGTACTCGCCGCGGGCGGACTCGTGCTCGTGCTGGAACCCTGGCACACGCAGGTCGGTGTGACCAGCGCGCTGCTCGCACTCGGCGGCGGCGTGTGCTGGGCGATCGCCACCGTGCTGTCCAAGCGCCTGTTCCAGCGCATGTCCCTATCGCCGCTGCGCCTGACCGCGTGGCAGATGCTGTACGGCACGGCGTTCATCGTCGTGCTCGCGCTGTGCCTGCACGAACGCGCGACGCAGTGGTCGCCGCAGCTGATCGGCGCGCTCATCTACAACGGCGTGTTGTCGTCTGGCGTCGCCTGGGCGTTGTGGCTGTTCATCGTGCAACGCCTGCCGGCCAACGTCGCCGGCCTCGCCAGCCTGATCACGCCGCTGGTCGGCGTGCTGTGCGCGTGGGTGATATTGCACGAACAGCCGGATCTCGCCGAAAGCGTTGGCATAGCCGTGATCGGCATTGCGCTGTTCGGCGTGTTGCGGCCGGCGCGTGCGCTCAAGGAGCCCGCTGCCGCAGCCTGACGCTTAACGAGCAGGGCTTCTCAGGCTTGCCACGGCAGCTTATCCAAATCGAGGTTGCCGCCGCTCAAGATCAGTCCGACGCGTTTGCCGGCAAAGTGTTCGCGATGCCGCAGCACGGCCGCAAGCACGGTTGCCGACGACGGCTCGACGACGAGCTTGAGGCGCTCGAAGATCAGACGCATCGCCGCAATCGTTTCGGCGTCGCTGACCGGCAACACCTGCACGCCGTATTCCTGCAGCAGTTCGAAATTCACCGCGCCGATGCTCGCGCGCAGGCCGTCGCAAATCGTGTCGGGCACGACATCGGTAACGCGTTCGCCGCGGCGCAACGATTCGATGGCGTCGGCCGCGCCTTCCGGTTCCGTAGCGAAGATCGCGATGTTCGGCAATAGTGCGCGCGCCGCGATTGCGGTGCCGCCGATCAGGCCGCCGCCGCTGATCGGCGTCATGATGAGGTCGATTGCGCCGTTTTCACGGATAAGTTCCAATGCCGCGGTGCCCTGGCCCGCGATCACGTGCGCATCGGTAAACGGATGCACGAGCGTCGCCCCGGTTTCGGCACGCACGCGTTCGCATTCGATCTCGCGCGCAGCAAGCGTCGGCGCGCACAGATGCAGCGCTGCGCCGTACTCACGAATCGCATTGATCTTGGATTTGACGGTGCCTTGCGGCACGACGATATGCGCCGGAATCCCGCGCAGCTGCGCTGCGAGTGCGAGCGCGGCGCCGTGATTGCCGGCCGAATGCGTGACGACGCCGTGTGCAGCGACATCATCGGTCAGCGCCATCACCGCATTGCAGGCACCGCGAAACTTGAACGCGCCGGCGCGCTGCAGGTTTTCGCATTTGAATGCGAGCTGCGCGCCGGCCTGCGTATCGAGCGCGGCGTTGCGCAGCAGCGGCGTGCGTACGGCGTGCGCTGCGATGCGCTCGGCAGCGCGTTCTATTTCGGCAAGGTTGATGCTCATAGCCAAGGATTGTAACGTGTCGACGTGCAACGCTGTCGCCTTGGCGGACGCCGCGGGAACCCGTGTTCAAACAACTGCTCGACAAGCACTTCGGCAGCGGACCAGCACGCGCACTTGGGAGACGATTACCAAGACGGCAAAGTAGTTGCTTCGGCGCGCTAAGATCGCACGGACGTTTCCGCCAGACTTTGACCGTGCAGCCCATCCCTGAAATTCGCGACATTGAATGCAGCCGTTTTGAACGCGAAATTATCGCCGGTGGGAAACCGATGGTGCTGCGCGGTCTTGTCGCCGACTGGCCAGCCGCGCGGCGCGGACGCGAATCGCCGGAAGCGATCTGCCGCTATCTGCTCGAACGCGATAGCGGCGAACCGGTCGATGCGATTCTGCTGCCGCCGGCCGAACGCGGGCGCATTTTCTACAACGCAACGATGGACGGATTCAACTTCTTGCGCAACCGCGTGCCGATTTCCCGCGTCATCGAACAGATCGCGCGTTATTCCGCTTTTCCATCGGCGCCGGCCGTGGCGGTGCAGAGTGCGCTGATCCGCGATTGCCTGCCGCGATTCGCCGATGACAACCGTCTGGTGTTGCTCGACGGCGTCGACCCACGCATCTGGATCGGCAACGCGATCGTTACGCCGGCGCATTACGACAATTCGCACAACCTCGCCTGTGTCGTCGCCGGACGGCGTCGCTTCACGCTGTTTCCGCCGGAACAGCTCGACAACCTGCACGTCGGCCCGTTTGATTTTGCGCCAGCGGGACCGGCGATCAGCCTGGTCGATTTTGCGACGCCGGACTTTGCGCGTTTTCCGCGCTTCCGCGTCGCGCTCGAACACGGGTTAAGTGCAGAGCTGAGTACCGGCGATGCGCTCTACATTCCAACGCGCTGGTGGCACCATGTCGCGTCGCTGGAGCTGTGCAACGTGCTGGTCAACTATTGGTGGACGGCGGAGTCAATTCGCTCGCGCCGGAAATGATCTCGGACGCCACTGCCGATTCGGGCGGTGGTGTCGTGATATCGACCGCTTTCGGCAAGTGCGCCACGCTGTACCAGGCCAGCACCCATGCCGCTCCGACCATCGCCGACGCAAGCCAGAACGTCGCACCCGCCCAGACGTCGTGCTGATTCGACCGCGTCACCACAGCGAACAGCCGCGTGAATAACGTCGGTGCGATGATGCCGGCGATACTGGACAGACTTGCCACGGCGCCTTGCAAGCGGCCTTGCTCACGCGGATCGACATGATGCGTCATGATCGCCTGCGCCGCAGGCTGCGCGACGCCCCATAGCGCGGCGACCGGCATCGCGGCCCAGAACCAGTAGCCGCTCGGCGCGAGCGCATACAACGCGAAGCCCAGCGTACCGCAACCCAGGCCGAACAGTAGCGCGTGGCGCTCGCCGAGTGCGCCGACGATTTTTTTGATTAGCCCACCTTGCACAATCGCGGCGAGCAGACCGACCAGAGCGAGCGTTATGCCGACCATGTCGGTGCCCCAATGGAAGCGGTAGTCGGCGTACAGCACGAACGTGGTCGGATAAACCATGTGCGCCAACGCCATCAGGAACAATACACCGACCAGGCCGAGCACCTGTGGATAGCGCCGCAACAAGCGCAGCGAACCCACCGGATTGGCATGCGCCCAGTCGAAATGCGGCGTGCGTTTTTCCTTCGGCAACGATTCGGGCAAGACGAAGAAGCCGTAGACGAAGTTGGTCAGACACATCGCCACCGCGACCCAGAACGGCAAGCGCACGTTGATCGTGCCGAGAAAGCCGCCGATCGCCGGAGCGACGATGAAACCGATGCCGAACGCCATGCCCATCATGCCGAATGCCTGCGCACGCTTGTGCGGCGGCGTGACGTCGGCGACGTAGGCGTTCGACGTGCTGAAGCTCGCCGCGGTGATGCCGGAGATGATGCGGCCGATGAACAGCAGCGGCAGCGTGTTGACCGTCGCCATCAGGATGAAGTCGAGGCCGAGACCGAGATTCGACAGCAGGATCACCGGGCGTCGGCCGAGCCAGTCCGACAGCGCGCCCTGGATCGGCGTAAAGAAGAATTGCATCGCAAAAAACGCGGTCGAGAAGTACCCGTACCAGATCGCCGCGCGCGACACATCGCCGTTGAGGAAATTCTGGATCAGGTGCGGCAGCACCGGAATGATCAGGCCGAACGCGAGGATGTCGATCAGCAGCGTGATGAAGATGAACACGAGCGCGGCTTTGCGCACCGGCGTTACGGCATTGGCGGTTTCCACAAGTGTCCTTTTCTATTTGCTGTTGTGGATGTCGACGAAGCGCAGGAACTCCGCGCGGGTGCGTGCGTCTTCGCGGAACGTGCCGAGCATTTGGCTGGTGATCATCGACACACCGCGCTTGTGCACGCCGCGGGTGGTCATGCATTGGTGTGTGGCGTCGATGACGACGCCGACCCCGCGCGGTTTGAGCACGTCCTCGATGCAATGCGCGATCTGCGCCGTGAGTTTTTCCTGAACCTGGAAGCGCCGCGCAAAGGCATCAACGACGCGGGCGAGCTTGGAGATACCGACGACCTTGTCGGTCGGCAGATAACCCACGTGCGCACGGCCGATGATTGGCGCCATGTGATGTTCGCAGAACGACTCGAACTCGATGTCGCGTAGCACGATCAACTCGTCGTAACCGGCGACTTCCTCGAACGTGCGGCGCAAGTACGCGGCCGGATCGATGGCATAGCCGGAAAACCAGTCGCGATAGGCATCCACAACGCGCTTGGGCGTATCGCGCAGGCCTTCGCGCGCGGGATCTTCACCGGCCCAGGCGAGCAGCGTGCGTACCGACTCCTCGGCTTGAGCTCGCGACACGCGCGGGACCTTGACCTTCGCTTTTTTCATATGCGCCTCGAAGCGAGCACGACGAACGTCAAGTCTAGCGTGATCCGCGCAGTGCTGCGTTACTCCACCCGGCAAAACGCCGCCTTCAGATAGCGCGACTCGGGCACGTGCGCTTGCCACGGGTGATCGGCGCCCGCGCCGGATACCTTGAGCACCTGCAGCGTGCGGTTCGCGTAGAAGGCGGCGCGCCGCAGCATGTCGAGAAATTGATCTTCGCTGACCAAGCCGGTGCACGAGCAGCTCAGGAATACGCCACCCGGCTTGACCGCGGCGAGCGCGAGCTTGTTCATGTCGAGGTATTTTTTCAGCGCCGGAATCACCTGCTCACGGTCGCGCGTCATCTTGGCCGGATCGAGAATCACGACATCGAAACGCTTGTCCGGATTTGCGGCAATGTCGCGCAGCCAGTGGAAAATGTCGGCCTGGATGAATTTCACCTTGACCTTGTTCAGGCGCGCGTTGCTTTCCGCGACTTGCAGTACCTCTTCGTCCAGATCCACGCCGGTGACCTCAGCGGCGCCGCCGATCGTCTTGGCGTAGATGCCGAAGCCGCCCGAGTTGCAGCACAGATCGAGCACGCGCGCACCGGCGCAGAACTCGGTGAGGTATTTGCGATTGTCGCGCTGATCGGCAAAGAAGCCGGTCTTGTGCTTGCTGCCCGGCGCGGCATGGAACTGCACGCCGTGTTCATGGATCACCGTCGGCTTTGGCGCGGGCGGATGCGCTAGGTCAAAACTTTCCTGCTTCTGCACGTGATCTTCGGCATAGGCGTAGATTTGCGCGGCAGGGAAGTGTTCGAGCAGACAGCGCTTGATCGCATCGCGCTGCTTGAACATGCCGGCGGAAAAATATTCGACGACGAGGGTGTCGGCAAAACGATCGACGACGAGACCGGACAGCCCATCGCCTTCGGAATGGATCAACCGGTACGCGTCGGTGACTGCATCGAGCTTGAGCAACTCACGACGCAAGCGTACCGCAGCGCCGATCTTGCGCGCGAAGAACGCCTCGTCGACGGTCTCGTCGGGATTGGCCGTGAGCACGCGCAACGCAATGCGCGAATGACCGTTGTAGAAACCGCGGCCAGCGAACGTGCCATCGCGATCGACGATATCGACGATGCTGCCGGGCTTCGGCTTCGGCTCGGGCTTCTCGACCATCTTCTGGAAAATCCAGGGATGGTTCGAGCGGCGTTCGATCTTCAGGTGGACGATAGGGTTGGCGCTGCTGTTCATGCTGCCATTTTAGCTGAACACCGCCGGGAACCTTGCGGCTGGTCTTGCATGCCCCCACAGTCGTGTCATGGACATTGCACCGCAGCCTCCTCTCACCACCGTCAGCGTCGCCCGCGACCGCCTGCGCGTGCGCTACGCCGCGGTTGGCGCCGCCGGTCTCGTCGTAGGCATCTGGCTGGCTTGGCTCGGTGCCTGGCTGCTCGGCTGGAATATGGACGATTTGGGCATCCGTCCGCGCGATGCGCACGGCCTGATCGGCATCTTGAGCGCGCCGTTCGTGCATGCGTCGTTCGAACACCTGATGTCGAACACGCTGCCGCTTGGGCTTCTCGCGGCGCTGACGCTGTACGCCTATCCGCGCGCGACGCGCTGGGCTTTGCCGCTGATCTGGCTCGGCTCGGGTCTGGGTGTCTGGATTTGGGCACGCGACTCCGTGCACGTCGGCATCAGCGGCGTCACCGTCGGGCTCATGGCGTTCCTGTTCCTGATCGGCCTGCTGCGCCGCGACCGCCTCGGCGTCGCGATCGCGCTGCTCGTGTTCTTCCTCTACGGCGGCATGCTGATGAGCGTGCTGCCGCACGAGCAACACGTGTCGTTCGAATACCACTTCTTCGGCGCACTGTCCGGCGTCATTGTCGCGATCGCGCTGCGTCGGTTCGATCCGCAGCCGCCGCGCAAGCGCTACAGTTGGGAAGACGAGGAAGAAACCGCTGCCGAGGACGAGCTCGAACCGCCGACGCCGCAGGAAGTTCCCGTGCTCTGGGATGGCCCGCGCCGCCGCGTGATAGGTGGCGACAATGTCGTGCCGCTGCGTGCGCGCCGCACGGATGGCGAAACGCTGCATTGATCGGCATCAAGGCGGCTGCAATCGGCAGTGCTAGAATGACTTTATGAACGCCCAACCGCGCCGCGTCGAACACCTGCAAACCGACAAGGGCAGCGTGCCGGTGTACACCACGGCCGTCGTCGAGCAGCCGTGGTCGACGTACACGCGCGAGGATCACGCGACGTGGGCGACGCTGTTCGAGCGCCAGCAGAAAATCCTCGTCGGGCGCGCCGCCCGCGAGTTCATCGAGAATCAGCAAAAGTTCGGCATGACGCCGCAGGCGATTCCCAAGTTCACCGATCTCAATCGCGTGTTGAAGCAAGCCACCGGCTGGGAACTGATCGGCGTCGAAGGCCTACTGCCGGAACTCACGTTCTTCGATCACCTGGCGAACCGCCGCTTCCCGGTGACCTGGTGGATCCGTAAACCCGAGCAGATCGACTACATCAGCGAGCCCGACCTTTTCCACGACCTGTTCGGGCATGTGCCGCTGCTGCTGAATCCAGTGTTCGCCGACTACATGCAGGCATACGGTCGCGGCGGCGTGAAAGCGCACGGAATTGGCACGGAAGCGCTGGTCAATCTCACGCGCCTGTACTGGTACACGGTCGAATTCGGTCTGATCAAACAAGATGACGGCTTGCGTATTTACGGCTCCGGCATCGTCTCCTCGAAAGGCGAGTCGATCCACTGCCTGGAGTCGGCCGCGCCGAATCGCATCGGTTTCGACCTCAAGCGCATCATGCGCACGCGCTATCGCATCGACACGTACCAGAAAACCTATTTCGTCATAGACGGCTACGATGAGCTGATCCGCGCGACCGAGCCGGACTTCACACCGCTCTATGCCGAGCTCGCCGAACAGGAATCGATACCGGCCGGCGCCGTGCTGCCGGCCGACCGCGTGTTCCAGCGCGGTAGCGGCGAAGGCTGGGCCGATAACGCTGACGTATGAGGGCCGCACGGGCCTCTGCTATGCTGGAAACGTACGTAGCGGAGAGTTCGAATGATCGCTCGCATCTGGCGCGGCATCACGCTCAAGGACAAGGCCGACGATTACCTGGCCTACCTGCACGAGACCGGCCTTAAGGATTACGCCAAGACCGCCGGCAATCGCGGCGTCACCGTGCTGCGCCGCGAACAGGGCGAACATTGCGAGATCATGCTGGTGTCGCTGTGGGAGTCCATGGAAGCCGTGCGCGCATTCGCCGGTGAAAACCCCGAACGCTCGGTGTATTACCCGGAAGACGATCAATTTCTGCTGCAGATGGAACCACTGGTGCGGCACTACGAAGTTGCCGAGGAAATTCCGGCGGACGCGGCTGCTGCTGAAGCGAAGCCGAAGAAGCGCAAGTAGGCGTTCGCTCCATCGAACCCGGCTCCGCGGACGCGATGAATCGCGTCCCTACTTCTTTTTCGGAATATACAAATCCGTGATCGTGCCTTCGTAGACTTCCGCGGCCATGCCGACAGATTCCGATAATGTCGGGTGCGGGTGCACGGTCAGGCCGATGTCGGCCGCTTCGCAACCCATTTCGATCGCGAGCGCGAGTTCGGAAATCAGTTCACCGGCATTCGGACAGGTGACCCCGGCGCCGATGATGCGATGCGTCGCTTCGTCGAAAATCAGTTTGGTGAAGCCTTCGGTGCGGGCGATGCCGATGGCCCGCCCGGATGCGGCATGCGGAAATTTACCCACGCCGTACTTGATGCCCTGCGCCTTGGCTTCGCCTTCGGTGACACCGACCCAGGCGACTTCCGGATCGGTGTAAGCGACGCTCGGGATCACGCGCGCAACGAATTCGCTTTTGAGTCCCGCACAGACCTCGGCAGCGACCTTGCCTTCGTGCGTCGCCTTGTGCGCGAGCATCGGATTGCCGACGACGTCGCCGATCGCGAAGATGTGCGTCACGTTCGTGCGCATCTGCTTGTCGACCGCAATGAAGCCGCGCTCGGTGACGCTGACGCCGGCCTTGTCGGCGGCGATGTTCTTGCCGTTTGGCGCGCGCCCGACCGCGACGAGCACGCGGTCGTAGAGTTGCGACGGCGGCGCCTTTTCGCCTTCGAACGTCGCGCGCAGCCCTTCCTTCGTCGCCTCGACTTTCGCGACTTTCACTTGCAGGTGAATGCCGGCATAGCGCTTGGACAAGCGTGTCGCCAGCGGCTTCACCAGATCCGGATCGGCGCCGGGCATGAGCTGATCGAGCAGCTCGACGACCGTGACCTTGCTGCCGAGTGCGTCGTAGACGCAGGCCATTTCCAGGCCGATGATGCCGCCACCGACGACCAGCAGATTCTTCGGCACGTCATGCAGCAGCAGCGCATCGGTCGAATCCATCATGCGCGGATCGTCCCACGGGAAACCGGGCAGCTTCACCGCCTGCGAACCGGCGGCAATGATGCATTTCTCGAAGCGCACGAGTTTTTTGCCGTCCTTGCCGTCGACTTCGATCTCGTTCGGCGACACGAACTTGGCCGTGCCCTGCGCGACCGTGACTTTGCGCTGCTTGCTCATGCCGGCCAGACCGCCGGTCAATTGCGCGACCACTTTGTCCTTGAACGCGGCGAGCTTGCCGATGTCGATTTTCGGTGCCCCGAATTCGATGCCGATGTCCTTGGCATGCGCGGCCTCGTCGATCACTTTTGCCGCGTGCAGCAGCGCTTTGGACGGAATACAGCCGACGTTGAGACAAACGCCGCCGAGCGTGGCGTAGCGCTCGATCAGCACCGTGTTTTGGCCGAGATCGGCGGCGCGGAATGCGGCGGTGTAACCGCCGGGGCCGGAACCGAGCACGCAGACCTGGCATTCGAGGTCGGCCTTGCGGCCGGATGCGGTTGCGGGTTGCGGCGCTTTGCTTTCACCCCCTCTGCCGCTGGCGGGAGAGGGCTGGGGTGAAGGTGGCGCTTGGGCTGATGATTGACTCTTCCCGGCGCCATCCTGAGCCGCGCTGCGCGCGACCTCTCCCGCCAGCGGGAGAGGTGCTTTTTCCGCCGCATCGATCACCACGACGACCGCGCCTTCGGAAACCTCGTCGCCCACCTTCACCTTCACTTCGTTGACCACGCCGGCGACACTGGATGGCACTTCCATCGTCGCCTTGTCGGATTCCAGCGTGACCAGGCCCTGATCCTTGGCGACGGTATCGCCCGGTTTCACCAGCACTTCGATGACCGGTATGTTCGTGTAGTTGCCGATATCGGGAACTTTGACTTCCGTGGCCACGTTCGGCTCCTATTTATCGTTGCGCGGGTATGCGGCCCGGAACCGTGCGCGCCAGTCTTTACGCTTGGATTCCAGATCAAGCTCCGAGGCTTCCGACGGCTCAGGCGCGGGCGGCTCCGCGGCGGCTTCCGCCGCGGGCGGCGCAGCCTGCTCTCTGGTGGCTTCCACCGCGGGCTGCGCAGCCTGCTCTGTGGTGGCTTCCACTGCGGGCTGCGCAACGCGCTCTGCGGTGGGTTCCGACGCGGAAGGCTGCGCGGGTTTTGCTGCTGGCCATGGCTCGGCCGGTGCGATTTTTGGCGCCATCGCTGCATAGAAATCCCGCAAGCGCTGTTCGTAATCCGGCACAGGATTTTCAGCCGGTGTTTGCGCGGCGGGCTCCGGCTGCGCCGTTTGCAGCTGCGCGTGCGCTGCGTCTTCCAGTGACTGCGTGGTTGCAGGTTCCGGCACAGGTTCGGGTTCGAACAGCGCTGGCGGCTCCCCCGCCGGCCCGCTGAAAATCTGTTCGCGCTCCTCGCGGATATTCGCACGCAAGCTCTTGAGCACTTCGGCTTCGTCGCGCGCCTTGGCCTTGAGTTGTTCGCGCTCCTCGCGCTGGCTTTCGCGCAGCTCGCGCGAGCGCTCGTTCGCATACGCGATCGAGCGGCGGATATCGGGCAGGTGATGAGCGTCGACGTCGATCAACAGGCAATCGAATACGATGTAGCCGTCCTCGATCCACAAGCCGTGGCGCTTGACCTCCACCCTCGCATTGCGCTCCTCGAAGAAAAACTTGTTCCAGGCAATATCCGGATCGCGGTTGAGCCGCAGATACAACGTGCGCATGGCCGAATGCACGCGCGACCACGTCGTCTTCTGCACGTCGAGGTCGACGATGACGATGTCCTCGAACGGAGGCGCCATGCGCTCTTCTCCCGGCCGTGCCGTCATAACAGCGAACGTCGCATGTCGGCCAGCAACTGCGCCAGATACGTCGTGAACCGCGCCGCGGCGGCGCCGTCGATCACGCGATGATCGTACGACAGCGACAACGGCAGCAGCAGGCGCGGCTGGAACGCCTTGCCGTCCCACACCGGCTTGAATGCCGATTTCGACACGCCGAGGATGGCGACTTCCGGCGCGTTGACGATCGGCGTGAACGCGGTGCCGCCGATGCCGCCGAGCGAGGAGATCGAAAAACAGCCGCCGGACATGTCGGCCGGCCCCAGCTTGCCTTCGCGTGCTTTCGCTGCGAGCGCGCCGGATTCCTGCGTGATCGCGACGATGCCTTTTTTGTCGGCGTCGCGCAGCACTGGCACGACCAGGCCATTCGGCGTATCGGCGGCAAAACCGATGTGGAAATATTTTTTCAGCACCAGGTTTTCGCCGCCGGCATCGAGCGAGGCGTTGAAATCCGGATACTTCTTCAGCGCCGCGACCACGGCCTTGATGATGAAACCGAGCATCGTGAACTTGATGCCGGCTTTTTCGTTTTCCTTGTTCAGCTGCACACGCAACGCTTCGAGCTCGGTGACGTCGGCGTCGTCGTGCTGGGTGACGTGCGGGATCATCACCCAGTTGCGCGCGAGATTGGCGCCGGAGATCTTCTTGATCTTCGACAGTGGCCGTGTTTCCACTTCGCCGAATTTGGCGAAATCCACCTGTGGCCACGGCAGCAGATTCAGGCCAGCGCCAGCGCCAGCGGCGCTGCGCGGAGTGCTGAGTGCGCGCTTGACGAAGCCTTGCACATCTTCCTTGGTAATGCGCCCGTTGCGGCCAGTGCCGCTGACCTGCGCCAGATCCACCCCCAGTTCGCGCGCAAACACGCGGATAGCCGGGCTTGCGTACGGCACCTTGTCCGGCATCACGGTATCGGCGCCGAACGCGACCGGCGGCGAGCGCGGCTCGGTTTTCTCAGCTGATGTCGCAGGTGCCGCAGCCGGCGCCGCTGGCGCGGCAGGCGTGGATTGCGGAGCAGGCGCGGCTTTGGGCGCTTCGGCCTTGGCAGCCGGCGCCGCGCTTGCCTTCGGCGCGGCTTCACCGGCCTCGATCAGCGCGACCACGCTGCCTTCGGACACATCGTCGCCTACTTTGACTTTAACTTCCTTCACCGTGCCGGCAAACGGCGCCGGCACTTCCATCGTCGCCTTGTCCGATTCCAGCGTGACCAGACCCTGGTCCTTGGCCACGGCGTCACCGGCCTTGACCAGCACCTCGATCACCGGCACGTTCGTATAGTTGCCGATGTCCGGCACCTTGGCTTCATTGACCTGCGCCATCGATCCTCCGCTGGCGGCGCTTGGCTGCGCCACATCCGTTGTTGGCCGCCGGGCGACGGCGGGACGCCAATGATAATCCGAACTGACGGCGCGGCGTCACGCCGCTGACGCACATTGACGCTTGGCCTGCTCCGCGGCGTTTTACCGGCTTTGTGACGGTTGCCGCGAAACCGCGGCACGGCTCCGGTACGATAACCACGGAACTGCTAACATTTGCACGTTTATACTCCTCAGCCGATCTGGTAGAGATTCGACTCCATGCTTAGCGTAATCGTATTCCTGCTGCTCGGCGGCTGCGTCTGGCTGCTGTATGAACTGCGGCGCCTGCAACAGGAGAACCTGGTGTTGAAGGCGGGCAGTCACGAGTCCGAGGACGAGCTGAAAAAGGTGCAGGCCTCGCAGTCGCAGGTCATCCAGACCACGAAACTCGCCTCGCTCGGGCAGATGGTCGCGGGCGTGGCGCACGAAATCAACACGCCGCTCGGCTTCGTCAAAAGCAATGTCGAAGTGGTCGGCGATCTGCTCGATGACTATCGCAAGCTGGTTGTGCAGTACGACACTGCAGTGCAGTACTGCCTGCAGCCGGTGGATCTGATCTTCGGCGCCGACAAAGCCAGTCTGGAAAAGCTCGTCAAGCACGTCGAGGAAGCGCGGCGCAAGCTGTTCGAGGCACGTGCGGCAGTGGAGAGAAGTCCGCTGCTGACGGATGCCAAGGAATTGCTCGGCGACGCCAGCGAAGGCCTGGGACAGCTGTCCACGCTGGTGCAGAATCTCAAGGGATTCTCGCGCGTCGACCGCGACGGCATGGATTCGATGGACCTCAACGAAGGCGTGGAGAGCGCATTGATGATCGCGCAGCATCAAATGCGCGATCGCGTGAAAGTGGTCAAACACCTGCAGCCGCTGCCTAAAGTCAAATGCATGGCCTCGCAGATCAACCAGGTATTCCTGAACCTGATCACGAATGCGGCGCAGGCGATCGAAGGCGACGGCACGCTGACCATCGACAGCAAGGCCGATGCGAACAACGTCGAGATCAGTTTCACCGATACCGGCTGCGGCATACCCGATGATGTGCTGCCGAAGATCTTCGATCCGTTCTTCACAACCAAACCGGTCGGCGAGGGCACGGGCCTGGGTTTGTCTATCGTGCACAAGATCGTGAAGAGCCACGGCGGTTCGATCAAAGTGAGAACCACACCGAAGAAAGGCACGACATTTACGGTTATGCTCCCCATAAATGGGCAAACTGCGTCTGCCGCGCTGCCGGCGGCCGTGGCTGCCTGAGCCAATGGGGCAAGTGTGAGCCAGAACCTGCGCATCCTGATGATCGACGACGAGTCGCGCATATTGCGCGCGCTCAAGGCATTGCTGCGCGAGCACACGACGTTCCAGACGACCAACCCGCTCGAGGCGGTGAAACTCGCCAAGCAGCATGACGTCGATGTGGTGATCTGCGATCAGCGCATGCCGGAGAAGACCGGCATCGAAGTGCTGCGCGACATCAAGGATGCGCATCCGCGCGCGATGCGCGTGCTGCTGACCGGCTACTCGGACCTGAAAGCCGTGCTCGGCTCGGTCAACGACTCCGAGGTTTATCGCTTCCTGAGCAAGCCGTGGAACAACGCGGAACTGCGCCAGCTCATCGAAGAGGCCGGGCAGATTTCGCGTGAAGCCCCGGTGATCGAAAAGGACGCCCTGCCGCCGGTCGAGCACGACCGCGCACGCGCGCAGGTCGGCGTGCTCGTGATCGAAGACGACGTCACCGTGCAGCAGCGCCTGCGCGAGATCCTGCAGCCCTACTACAAGGTTAACTTCGCCAACTCCGCCGAACGCGCGTTGATTCTGATGGAGCAGCACGAGACCGGCGTGGTGATTTCGGAAACCGAAGCCGGACGCAGCGATCTTACCGCGCTGCTCAAGGCGCTGAAAATCCATCACCCGCATATCGCCACCGTCGTCATTACCGAGCGCGCAAACGCGGCCACGGCGATCGAACTGATCAACGAAGGCCAGGTCTATCGCATGCTGATCAAGCCGGTGCGCATGGGCACCTGCCGGCTGAGCGTGGACTCGGCGATCGGCCGCTATTGGCAGCTCAAGCAGAATCCGAGCGCCGCGCGCCGCTTCATGGCCGCACCGCCGTCGATGGAAAACCAGAATTCCCCACTGCGCCTGCCGGCGCAGATTCTCAACCGCATCCGTTCGTTGCCGGGGCGGCTGATGGGTGCAGCGCGCGCGCAAGCGCACTGAGACGTTGCCACCGCGCGCATACCTGCGGCGCCGTTCCCGAGTGATCTGACGCCAGGACTGCCGGCACGTGCCCGTGCCGCCGGCGGACGCGCTACCATGCCGGTTCCTCGGCGTCGTTCGGAGAATCACCGATGATCTGCTTTCGCGCTGTGTGCGTAGGGTGTGCGCTCGTGGTGGGCGCGATGTTGAGTTCGCCATCCGCGTCGGCGGCTCAGTCCGGCGTGCAATCCGTCGATCCAGCGCTGTTCAAGGCCATGCGCTGGCGCGGCATCGGCCCCTATCGCGGCGGCCGCGCACTCGCCGTAACCGGCGTGAGCGGCGAACCCGGGGTGTTCTATTTCGGCGCCGCCGCCGGCGGCGTGTGGAAGACGATCGACAGCGGCGCGACGTGGCGGCCGCTGTTCGATGAACAACCGATTTCCTCGATTGGTGCGATTGCGGTGGCGCCATCGAATCCCAGCGTCGTCTACGTCGGCAGCGGCGAAGGCGCGCTGCGCGGCAACATCACCTACGGCAACGGCGTCTACAAATCCACCGATGCCGGCAAGAGCTGGACGCATATCGGTTTGGCGGATACGCGCCAGATCGGCGCGCTGATCGTGGATCCGAAGGACCCGAATATCGTGCTTGTCGCGGCGATCGGTCACGCGTTCGGGGCGAACGCCGAACGCGGCGTGTTCCGCAGCACCGATGGCGGCAAGACCTGGAGCAAGACGCTGTACAAGGACGAAAACACTGGCGCCATCGATGTCACATTCGACCCGCACGATGCGAAGATCGTCTACGCCGCGTTGTGGCAGGCGCGTCGGCAGCCGTGGAATTTCTCCAGCGGCGGACCCGGCAGTGGGCTATATCGTTCCAGTGACGGCGGCGTGACCTGGACCCAGCTCAAGGGCAACGGCCTGCCTGAAGGCATTCTCGGCCGCATCGACGTTTCGGTTTCCGCCGCCGACCCGAAACGCGTGTATGCCATGATCGAAGCGGAAGTCGGCGGCCTGTATCGATCGGACGATGCTGGCGCGCACTGGTCGCGCATCAGCGACGACGGGCGCATTCGCCAGCGCGCGTGGTATTTCTCCAAGGTCTACGCCGACCCGAAAAACGTGGACACGCTGTATGTGCTCAACACCGGCCTGCTGCGCTCCAGCGATGGCGGCAAGACCTGGAAACTGATGCCGGCGCCGCACGGCGACCATCACGGCCTGTGGATCGATCCGGCCGATCCGAAGCGCCTGATCAATGCGAACGACGGCGGCGCGAGCGTGTCGCTCGACGATGGCGAAACCTGGTCGACGCAGGAGAACCAGCCGACCGCGCAGTTCTATCACGTTGCCGTCGACAACCGCTTTCCGTACTGGGTCTACGGAGCGCAGCAGGACAACACGAACCTGGGCGTTGCCAGCGCGGGCGATGAAGGCGTGATCGGCGCACGCGACTGGTATCCGGCCGGCGGCGGCGAATGCGGTTTTGTGCTACCCGATCCGCGTGACGCGCTGATCGTCTACAGCAATTCGGAAAACTCGATCACGCGCTACAGCAAGCACACCGAGCAGGTGCAGGACATCAGCGCCTGGCCGGTCGACAACTCCGGACACCCAGCGAGCGAACTCGCGCACCGCTTCAATTGGACCGCGCCGCTGGCGCTGTCGCCGCACGATCCCGACACGCTGTACACCGCGTCCGAAGTCGTGTGGAAATCGACCGATCACGGCAACAGCTGGCAGATCATCAGCTCCGACCTCACGCGCAACGACCGGTCCAAGCAGATCGCCTCGGGCGGCCCGTTGACGAAAGACATCACGAGTGTCGAGTACTACGACACGATTTTCGCGCTCGCCGAATCTCCCAAAGCGAAGGGTCTGTTGTGGGCCGGCAGCGACGACGGTCTCGTGCACGTTTCCGCCGATGCCGGTGCGCACTGGAACAACGTCACGCCGAAGGAACTGCCGGAATGGAGCACAGTGAGCATGATCGAGCCGTCGCCGCACAGCGCGGACGTGGCGTATCTGGCGATCGATCGCCACAAGCTCGACGACATCAAGCCGCATGCGTGGAAAACCCGTGATCAGGGCAAGAGCTGGATGCGCATCACGACCGGCTTGCCGGACGGCGCAGTCGTACACGCCGTGCGCGAAGACCCGACGCGAGCCGGTTTGCTGTACGCCGGCACCGAGCGCGGCGTGTTCGTCTCATTCGACGACGGCGCGCACTGGCAAAGCTTGCAGCTGAATCTGCCGCCGAGTCCGGCCCACGATCTCGTGGTCAAGGGCGACGATCTAGTCGTCGCCACGCACGGGCGTTCGTTCTGGGTGCTCGACGACGTGACGCCGTTGCGCCAGCTCGATGCGAAGACGGCAAAGCAGGACGTCGTGCTGTTCAAGCCGCAGACTGCACTGCGCCTGAGCTATCCCGATGAGGTCAACACGCGGCGCCCAGTCGGCACGAATCCTCCGGCCGGCGCATTGATCGACTACGCGCTGAAAGCCGAACCGAAAGGCGAAATCACGCTCGACATCCTCGATGCGCAAGGCAAGTTGATGCGCCATCTGTCGAGCACGCAGACGACGAAGGAAAATCAGCCGCCGGAATGGCCGGATCAGATCGTGCCGAACGACAAGATTCCAGCCGGCGCCGGCCTGAACCGCGTCGTGTGGGATCTGCGCATGAACGATCCCGAACAGATTCCCGGCGCGTTCTATGCCGGCTTGCCGCCGCGCGGACCGCGCGTTGCGCCGGGCCAGTACACGGTAAAACTCACCGTGGCGGGCAAGAGCTATGAGCAGCCGCTGACGATGCAAGCAGATCCGCGCTCTGCGGGCGACGCGCAAGCGATCCGCGCCAAGATCGAACTGCAGCTCGCCGTGGTGCGCGACATCGATCGTCTGCACCATGCGGTGAACGAAATCCGCAAGCAGCGCGCGGAACTGCAGAAGTCTTCCGCGCCCGATGCGAAGCGGCTCGCCGCACTCGATCCGATCGAGCAGACGCTGATGCAGGTCAACATGAAAGGCTCGGAAGCGAACCTCGCCTTCCCCGGCATGTTGAACGAACAGCTCGCGACGTTCGCCGCGACGCAGGACGACGCCGACACGGCACCGACGCAGCAGCATCGCGCGATGTTCAACGAGCTGCATGCGCAGCTCGAGGCGCAACTGACGAAATGGAACGCGCTGGGCGGCAGCGCGAAGTAGCAGTGATCAGGCAGAAGTGAGGCGCGGCGCGCGCCTCACTTCGCCGGCGTTGCTGCGGGGACGAGCTCTTTCAGCAGCCAGGCATCGCGATCCTGCGCGATTTCCGGCTTGTTCATCGCGTGGTCGGCGTCGTAGAACTTGCGGTCTTTCGGCGCATTCGCCGCACTGAACAGCACGCCGGTCGACGCGCGCGAGATGTAGGCGTCGTTTTTCGCGAACTGGAACAGCACGCTCGCATTGTCGATGCGATGCACGAAATCGGACAACTCCAGCGGCGCGTTCGCGCGGATGTAATCGATTTTCGATTTCGGCTGCGCCGCGAAGAACGCCCACTCGAGCAGACTCGGCGCAACGGCAATGAACACATACGTCTTCGCGCGACGGTCGAGCCCAGCCATCAGCATGCCGTACATGCCGCCGAAATCATGACCCACATAACCGAGGCGCTGCGCATCGACCTCGGGCCTAGTGCTGAGCAAGTCCATCGCGCGGCGCAGCGCGATCGTCTGGTTGATCGAGCCCTGCAAATCCTTGTCCGGGTCGCGTTTGGCATACCAGTCCGGATCGGACCACATGCCGTCGACGAGCAGCGAGACGATACCCTTTGACGCCAGCGCAACGGCTTCGTCGAGGTACTGCGTGCGGTTGCTCGTCGCCGGCTCACCGAGCCAGTGCACCCAGAGGATGGCTGCGAACGGACCCTTGCCCGGCGGCACCACGAGATACGCCTTGATGCGCTGCTGGGTCGCTGGCACCGCAACGAAGCTCAGGTCGTGCACCGCGATGCCGTCGCGCTGCTCGACGCCCGCCTCCTTGATCGCAAGATCAGCTTGCGTGTCGTAGTGGAACAAGGCCGCGCGTGCGGCGAACTCGTCGTGCGCAGGTGTGGTGTCGGCACACGCCATCACGCTGGCAATCATTGCGCAGATCCATACGGCTAGGCGAAATTTCATTGGCGCACTCCCCTTCGATCAGACGACAGACGCGAATTCTCACCGCGTCGTCGCAAAGAGCGTGGAGCCCGGCTATTCGACGTCGAAGGTCTGCAGCCTTACCGGTGTAGCCGCAATGATTTCTTTCAGCGCGTGGTTGTACTGGTCGCTCACAAATACATTGCCGCTAGCATCGACGGCAACGCTATAGGGATGATTGAAGCCGCCGGCAAGTGTCACGGCCGTGGTGTAAGCCGTACTTGCGAGGAATTCCTTTGCGAGCCCTGAACCCAAATCCACCGTGTAAACGTTGCCGACCGAATCGACAGCAACAGCGGTCGGCGAACTCAATCCGCTCGCGACGGTGAGGACCGTCGTGTAGCCACCGTTCGCGAGAATTTCCTTGATCACGCCGTGGTTCTCGTCAGCTACGAAAAGATTGCCGCTGGCATCGAGCGCCAATCCTGCCGGGAACGAAAAACCACTGCCTAGCGTCAAGATTGGGCCGCCACCGAAGGGAATCTCCCGAACGAGATTATTGGCCGAGTCCGTGTAGAAAACATTGCCAGCCGCGTCAACCGCAACGCCATTCGGGGATTGGTCGTGGACGAGCAGATTGACCGTGCTGTATCCGCTCGCATATGTTATCTCGTCGATTCCGACGTTGCCGTCGAAATCGCCAACAATAATATTGGCCGCACTATCCAGGGCAAGTCCACATGGAGTACTGATGCCCGCAGGAAACGTGTTCACTGTCGTGTAGCCGCCCGAGGCCAAGATCTCCTTGATCACGTGATTGGCATCGTCGCCAACAAACAAATTTCCTGCGGCATCGACTGCAAGGCCTTTGGGATCACCGACGAAACTGCTGATAGTGACAACTGTGCCTGCTTCGACGCAGCCACTGATGGGCACCAACGCCAATAGCGCAATTCGGGCGCATACGTGCATTTTGCTCTCCGACCAATCAGATGCCGCGATTGTAGACCAGCACAGGCCGCCAACAAGTGTCGAACCGATGCGCATTAGGCGGCCAAAAAGCGTGTTCTTATGATTCCTCGCCAAATGCTAACAGCTGCTCGCGTCTCGACAGCACCGTGGCGAGGTCGCTTGTCCTTTAGATGGTGATCGAACCCGGCACTTTGGCTTAAGCGGACCGCGCCGTCGCAACATAGCTTGCGAGCGGGGATGTGTAGTCAGTCGTTGCAGCGATCCTGGCTGTCGCCGGCGAGGTAGTACTGCGGCAGTTCCGCCGCCTCGCGGCGCATCAGCTCGACGATCGTGGCGCGCGCGGCAGCGCCCAGGCGCGCGCGCAACGCGGGCTCCGCGTGCAACGCATCGATGCAAGCCAGCGCCTGCGCTTCGCTGTCGACCAGAAAGCCGTTTTCACCGTGCCGAATCAGCTCGGCAGCCCCGCAATCCTCGGCGAAGATGACGACCGGCAACTGCATGGCCATGGCTTCGAGGATGACGGTGCCGCAGGTTTCGAAGAAGCGTGGGTGCTTGCGATAAAGAAACACGTCGAGGTTCTGCAGGAATGTGCGCGCATCGATCGCGCCGACATCGAGCAGTTGCGGTTGTGGCGAACGATCATCCTCGAAAGCGCCGGCCATGATGCTGCCGCCCAGCACGCTCACGTCGTGTCCGCGCGCCATCAGGGCACGCAACAACGCTGGATCGTTGGGGTGGAATTTCAGCGGGTAGGCGCGGCCGTGGCGGCCGACGCGCAAGCGGCCGTTGCCTCGAGCAGTGTCATCACGACAAAAATATCCGACATCGACGGCCGGGTACTCGATGCGCCCGGGCAGTCCGCACACGGCGCGGAACAACTTCGACGGAAACGTCAGATCCACCGTCGGTTGCGCCGGATTGCGTTCGATCTGCGCGAGCCGCTCGCCGAGACTGCCATATTGCTCGCTCAGGTTGTGGCAGATCACGACGCGCTCGAACGCATTGGCCTGCAGCCAGCCGCCGCAATCGAAATAGGTGCCGATGAGCACGAGCGTGCCGTGCGCCGGCAGCGCCGACTCATCGATCACGCGGATGGGTGCCTGCGCCATGTACTCGGGCAGCACCGGCGTGACCGACCAGAGAGTGACGTGGGCGTGCGCGCACAAGCACCGATACAGGTTCAAGGCCCGGCGTTCCGTACCGCCGAGTGTGTCCATTTTGCAGACGATGTGGATTTGCGCTGCCGCCGTGGCCTGACGCCGAGCGCGTGCATTGATGCGTTCGAGCTGAGCCACCAGCTGCGGCGCCGCGCTTTGCCAGCGCGCCGAGCGCGCCAGCAAGTCGCAGCATTCCCCCAACGCTTGCGTTGCGCGCGGGTCCTCCGGGGTCAGTTCGCACGCTCGCTGCAGCAACGCGTGCGCGCGCTGCAGCATGTGCAGATCCAGCAGCATTTCGCCGACGACGAGCGCAACCCCGGCATCGTCAATATCGAACCGCAGTAGCTCCGCCAGCACCGACTCGGCCTGGGTTGCCTCACCGGCATGCATCAGCGCGACCGCGCGTTCGACCAAAGCGTACTGCGCACTCCGCGTTGGTCGCAGCAGCTCGGCGTGTACCCGCGTCAAAGCGCCACAACAGCGTTTGTAGCGTTTGCCGCTACCACACGGACAGACGCCGCTACGCGCCGGGACGCTGTGCAGCTCAGTGGCCGTCGCCGGCAGCACCGGCGAAACAAAGGAGGTGGATGCGCTTGTCCGCCGCTGCACGCGAACGCCCTCGCTACACTCTAAGCTGCATTCTTGGCGAATTGCGGGTCCCGCCACTGCCTAAGCAACTGCTCGCGTATTGGCTGCACCTTGGCCAAATGCTCGTCTTTGACGTGGCCGTAGCCACGGATCTGTTCTGGCAGCGAGGCGATCTCGACTGCGAGCGCGACATTGCCGGCCTCGAGCTTCGCCAGTAGTTCCTCGACCATGGCGAAGTATTCATCGATGGACGCGCGCTCGTGCCGGCGCTCGGCGGTGTAGCCGAAAATATCGAACGCGGTGCCGCGCAAGCCGCGCAGTTTGGCGAGCAGCTTGAATGCGCTGAACACCCACGGTCCGTACTCGGCCTTGCGCAGCTTGCCTTCGCTGTCGCGTCGCGCGAGCAGCGGTGGCGCCAGGTGGAAGTGGATCTTGAAATCGCCGTCGAATGTATCGCGCACGCGTTTTTCAAAACCGCCGCTCGTGTACAAACGCGCGACTTCGTATTCGTCCTTGTACGCCATCAGCTTGAACGCGTAGCGTGCGACCGCTTCGCTCAGCGCGCTCGAACCCGGAACCTTGGTTCGCTCCGCCTGGCGCACCTTGTCGACGAGCGATTTATACTTTTGCGCATACGCCGCGTTCTGGTAATCGGTCAGGAACGCGACGCGGCGCGCAATGCGTTCGTCGAGCGTCGTGCTCAGGCGCACATCATCCAGCGGCATCAGGCCGTCCGCATCAGCAGACTTCGCTCCGCCGGCGGCTTCGCGCACCTTGGCGATGTCATGTGCCGCCATGCGGCCCCAATTGAACGCGGCCTTGTTCATTTCCACCGCCGCGGCATTGAGTTCGAGTGCGCGCATCAACGCGTCAAGCGACAGCGGCACCCAGCCTTTCTGCCAGGCATAGCCGAGCATGAACAGGTTGCTCGCAATGGAATCGCCGAGCAGCTGGGTGGCAAGATCGGTCGCATCGACGACTTCGGGAGCCTCGCCGTTCAGGGCCGTCTTCACCGCTTCGACGATCTGCCGCGCCGGGAACTGCAAGTCCGGCCGGGTCGTGAATGTGCCCGGCATCGCCTCGTAGCTGTTGAGCACGACGTGCGAACGGTCGGCGCGGATCTTCGATAGCGACCAGTAGTCGTTGACCACGACCATGTCGCAGCCGAGCACGAGGTCCGCTTCGCCGGCGGCGATGCGCACCGCATGGATTTCCTCCGGCGCCTTGGCGATGCGCAGATGGCAGGTCACCGCACCGCCTTTCTGCGCGAGCCCAGTCTGATCGAGCACCGTGCTGCCCTTGCCTTCCAGATGCGCGGCCATGCCGATCAGCGCGCCGATCGTGACCACGCCGGTACCGCCGATGCCGGTGACGAGGATGTTCCAGGGCTGCTCGAGTGTCGTCGCGAACTGCGGTTGCGGCAATGTGGAGAAATCCACTTTTGCCGACGGCTTGCGTTTTTTCAGGCCGCCGCCGTGAATCGTGACGAAACTCGGGCAGAAGCCCTTGATGCAGGAGAAGTCCTTGTTGCAGTTGCTCTGGTCGATCTCGCGCTTGCGGCCGTATTCGGTCTCTTTCGGCAGCACTGCCACGCAGAACGATTCCTTGCCGCAATCGCCGCAGCCCTCGCAGACCAGCGAGTTGATGAACACGCGCTTCTTCGGGTCTTCCATTTTGCCGCGCTTGCGGCGGCGCCGTTTCTCGGTCGCGCAGGTCTGGTCATAGATCAGCACGCTGACGCCTTTTACCTCGCGCAGGCGTTTCTGCACCGCGTCGAGCTCGTCGCGGTGAATGAACTCGACCCCGTCCGGAAAGATCGACACGTCGGACCATTTCTCGATGTCATCGCTCATGACGATGATCGTGTCCACGCCCTCGCTGCGCACCTGATACGCAATATCGGGCACGCTCAAAGTGCCATCGACCGGCTGCCCGCCGGTCATCGCGACCGCATCGTTGTAGAGGATCTTGTAGGTGATGTTGACCTTGGCCGCGATCGCCTGGCGGATCGCCAGCGAACCGGAATGGAAATAGGTGCCGTCACCCAGGTTCTGGAACACATGCGGCGTGTCGGTGAACCGTGCCTGCCCGCACCAGGTCGCGCCTTCGCCACCCATGTGCGTAAACGTCTCGGTGCGCCGGTCCATCCAGGTCACCATGTAATGGCAGCCGATGCCGCCGCCCGCACGCGAGCCTTCCGGCACCACGGTCGAGGTGTTGTGCGGACAGCCCGCGCAGTAGTGCGCGGCGCGCGGGAATTGCGCGCGCGGCATGGCCAGTTCCTGTTCCTTCGCCGCAATCCACTTCAGCCGGTCCTGGATTGCCTCGCTGGTGAAGAAGCGCGAGAGGCGCTTGGCGATCACGCGCGCGATGCGCGCGGGCGTGAGCTCGTTTGTCGACGGCAGGATCCACTCGCCACCTTCGTCGTACTTGCCGACGATGCTCGGACGCGTCGCGTGCGCCCAGTTGTACATCTGTTCCTTCATCTGCGATTCGAGGAACGAGCGTTTTTCCTCGACGACGATGATGTCTTCGAGACCTTTCGCGAACTCGCGGATGCCGACGGGTTCGAGTGGCCAGGTCATGCCGACCTTGTAGACGCGAATGCCGATGTCCGCGGCCATCTTTTCGTCGATGTCGAGATATTCCAGCGCTTGCAGCACGTCGAGGTAACTCTTGCCGGTCGTGACGATGCCGAGCCGGGCTTTCGGCGAATCGATCACGACGCGATCGATGCGGTTCGCGCGCGCGAACGCGCATGCCGCTTCGACCGCGTATTGATGCAGGCGCATTTCCTGATCGAGCGGCGGATCGGGCCAGCGGATGCTCAAGCCGCCGGGCGGCAGCACGAAGTCTTCCGGCAACACGATGTCGAGCTGATGTGGATCGACGTTTACGCTCGCCGATGATTCCACGGTTTCCGCAATCGTCTTGAAACCGACCCAGCGCCCGGTAAAGCGGCTCATCGCCCAGCCTAGCAGGCCCATGTCGAGAATGTCCTGAACACCGGCTGGGTTGAGCACCGGCATCATCGCCGAGACGAATTCCAGTTCCGACCCGTGCGGCAGCGTCGAAGAGCGGCAGGCATGATCGTCGGCCGCGAGTGCGAGCACTCCGCCGTATTTCGAGGTGCCCGCGGCATTGCCGTGCTTGAACACGTCGCCGCAGCGGTCGACGCCCGGACCCTTGCCGTACCACATCGCGAACACGCCATCGTATTTCGCGCCGGGAAACAGGTTCGTCTGCTGCGTGCCCCAGACCATCGTTGCGCCGAGATCTTCGTTGAGACCCGGCTGGAATTCGATGTTCGACGCTTGCAAGTGCTTCTTCGCCTTCCACAACTCCAGGTCGAAGCCGCCCAGCGGCGAGCCGCGGTAACCGGAGATGAACCCCGCCGTGTTGATGCCGGCGGCACGATCGCGCATCTGCTGCATCAGCGGCAACCGCACGAGCGCCTGCACGCCGGACAGGTAAATACGCCCTTGCGTGCGCGTGTATTTGTGCTCGAGCGTGTAGTCGAGGTCGAGGCGCAGACGATCGAGCGGCGCGGTGGAAACGGACATGGCGGTTCTAGGCTGGAGGGAACGCGATATTCTACCATCGCGACCATAGCCGACCGCCGCGGCGTTAGTGCCTGCGAGCCGGGATCGGCTGGTAGACCGCTTGCGCCTTGCTGTCGCGTTTCACGGCCGCGCCGATCTTCGCGTATTGCTCGGCAACATCCGGTTCGCACTTCGGACCCGGCGTCGAATCGACGATCGCGCGTTTGACGTGCAACACGTTCCCCTCCTGCCGGTACGTCGCCTCGAAGCGGACAAGCGGCGTCTGCTCGCGCACATCGTGCGGCACGGCAAGCAGGCGCACGTTCGGGGGAAACGTGATGACGAGTTCCTCCGACTTCTTGTCGCCGTCGCACAGAAAGTCGTACGCCGGCCGCGTGGCCGCCGCCATCGCGACCTGGTTCGCAATCGCATTTGGACTCGGGAAAAGCGCCGACAACGTCACCCCGTAAGGATTGGACGTGTCGAGATAACCTTCGACGTGAAAATGCATCCCGTACGAAAACGTTTCCTTCGGACCTTCCGTCTCCGGGATGTCATCGTAGCCGCCGCTGCCACGATAGCCGGTCTGTTCGAGCCAGCGTTTCAGGTATTTCGTCCCGCCGTCGAAGTCCGGCGTCTTGCGCCATTGCGTCAGCTGCTGACTCAACCCGTTCGCGAACGGTCCGCCGAAGCGGTATTTCGCCTCCATGTCGACATCGCCGCCGGGAAGGACCGTCATGTGCGTCACGGATTCGGTCCAGTTGTCCTCAGGGCGTGACGCCGGAGTCGCTTCGACGCCGCGATATGCGCTCGTGTGGATAGTCTGCTTGCCGCGCTCGGCATGCGGCAGCTTGCCGAACGGGCTGTCCGTCGAGGTGGCGTCTGCATACACGTCGAAATCCGGCAGGTAATTGATCACGTGGTTGAACGCCTGCCAGCACGGCAATTCGGGCAGTTCGTACCAGCTGCCGCTGTAGATCAGCGCCTGACTGCTCGGGATGTCGACGGCCGCGAGCAAGGCTTGCATCAGCGTCGCATGATCCTTGCAGTCGCCCATTTTCAGGTCGAGGATCGTCGCCGTCCGGCGCGGCACGACATCACCGCCGGACAGGCAATTACCGGCGAACTGGATGTTCTTCGCGACCCACTGGTAGACCTTTTCGGCGCGCTCGCGCTTGCCGGTCGCGCCTTTGACCATTTCCGCGGCCAGCGCCTTGATGCGCTCGTCGACCTGCGCCCGCGGCGCCGCTTCCGCTTCGTACGCCGCGGCGATCTGCGCGTAGTCGCTGAAATTCGATACCTCGACCGTCGGCAAGTCCTGGTAGCGCCAGGCGCGCGTGAACGATGAGCCGTCCTCATCGTCGTCCTTCGGCGTGGTATTGGTGTACGTCCACTTCCATTGCGTGCGATCGCCGGCGGCCGGCGTCACGACTGGCGCATCGATGTTGTAGGTTTTCTCGCGCAGGCCGAAAGCACTCGGCGCCGTCACCACGAGTTCGGCTTCATCGTAAATAGTGTTGGTGCCGAAGTAGTGCAGCAGTGAATAGTGGTTGCGGAACGTCGGCTTCTGGTGCCGGATCGTGTACGCCACGAACACCGAATCACCGACTTCGACGTTCGGGAAGATCAGGCGCTGATCCTTATAATCGGAAAATGCCGGCGGCGCGCCGTCGACACCGGCGTGTGAGGTGATCTGCACACTGCTCTTCGGTACATCGATGCGCTTGCCATCCGCCTTGAGCGTGTACGCCGTAACGCCTTCGAGAACGTCTTCGTTTTCGTGATACGAGATCGTCTCTTCACTGACCATGCGCAGCGCGGACTCGGCAAGCAGCGTGTACGTCCTTTCGAAATGCTCGGTTGCGGAACCGTCCGCCTGCACATCGATGCGCTGTTTGTAGGTATGGAATTTCCAGCCGGCTTTCCGAGATTCGGCGGCGCACGCCGAACCGGTCTGCAGAAGCATCACAACAGCAACGATCAGCGCGGAGAAGCCCATCGAATGCGTCATTCCCGATCTCCCTGGAGGAGCGGCGATCGTAACGTAAACGTCGTTGCGGCCGCCATCGCGTGATCGCAGAACGTAAGACCGCAATCTTTGTCAGGCCACCCTGCGGCCGCAACTCCGAGCTGCGGCGAGCCCGCCTTCGCTTACCGAATCAGGGGGATCCGCACCATGGCCACCGAACTGTTCAACAATGGCAATCACCTGTGCATCGCCTTCAGTTATCTGGTGCGCGGCGAGTCCGGTGTGCAGGCCAACCAGTTTCTGATCGTCGACGGCAAGCAGTCGGCGCTGCTCGATCCCGGCGGCGCGCTGTTGTACACGCCACTGAGCATGGCGCTGGCGCGCTACATCCAACCAAAGGACCTGACCTACATCTTCGCCTCGCAGTGAGTCGCAGGCCGCGATTTCGACGAGAGCAACTACGCTGGGGCAAGCACGTCGCTACCACGCTGCAATAGCGCCAGTTGCAGGTGTTGGAGCATGGATTTGGCGGCTTCGCGACCGTCAAGAACTGCACGCACAACAAGATCGGCGCCGCGCACCGCATCACCGCCGGCGAACACGTGCGGATTGCTCGTCTGTAGCGGCAGGCGTCCGTCGGCGCCGACGATCAGCCTGCCGCTCGCGTCGCGAGCGATGCCGAATTCGTCGCACCAGTGCGGCGGGCTCGCGCGGAAGCCGAATGCGAGGATCACGACGTCAGCGTCGAGTGTCTGCTCGCTGCCGAGGATGATTTGCGGACTGGCGCGACCGGAGCCGTCCGTTACCAGCGCCGTCTCGATAAGGCGCACGCCGCACACGTCATTGCCGTCAACGATGATTTCCAACGGCTGACGATTGAACAGGAACTGCACGCCTTCGTCGCGCGCGTACTTCACTTCGCGGCGCGAACCCGGCATGTTCACTTCGTCACGGCGGTAGACGCAGGTCACGCTCTCGGCGTCCATGCGGATCGCCGTGCGCACGCAATCCATCGCCGTGTCGCCGCCGCCGAGCACGATAACGCGCTTGCCGACCATCTGCGGCAGAGCGGCTTGCGAGTTGTGATTACCGAGAATGCGTCGTGCATTGGCGATCAGGAACGGCAGCGCCGGCAGCACGCCGGTCGAGTCTTGACCGGGCAGCGCGCCGTCGACGAATGTGTACGCGCCGGTGCCGACGAACACGGCGTCGTAGTCGCGCAGCAAAGTGGAAAATGCGGTATCGCGCCCGATTTCGGTGTTGAGATGGAACGTCACGCCCATGCCTTCAAGCACGCCGCGGCGCGTACGCACGATGGCCTTGTCGAGCTTGAACGGCGGAATGCCGAACGTGAGCAGTCCGCCGATCTCCTCGTAGCGGTCGTACACGTGCGCTTGTACGCCGGCGCGGGCGAGACCGTCGGCCGCGGCGAGCCCGGCCGGACCCGCGCCGACGATCGCAACCCGCTTGCCGGTCGCTGGCGCGGTCAGCGTCGGTCGCCAGCCACGGCGCAGCGCTTCATCGGTCGTCCAGCGCTCGATCGCGCCGATCGTCACGGCGTCGAAGCCGGTCTCCAGCGTGCAGTCGCCTTCGCACAGCCGATCTTGAGGACAGATGCGGCCGCAGATTTCCGGCAGCGGATTGGTTTCGTGCATTAGCGTGGCCGCATCTTCGATGCGACCCTGCTGCACGAGTTTCAGCCACTGCGGAATACGATTGTGCAATGGGCAGCCCCACGAGCAATACGGGTTGCCGCAATCGATACAGCGCGCGGCCTGATCGCCTGCGCCGCCATTGGCAAAGTCGCCGTGGATTTCCCGGTAATCGAGCACGCGGATCGGCACCGGCACTTCGCGCGGCAGCGCGCGCCGGGTTTCGAGAAACGGGAAAGTATCTTTTTTGCTCATGCCGCTCGCCGCAACTCATCGCTCAACGCATCCAGGCTCGCTGCTTTCGGCTTGACCAGCCAGAACTTGTGCAGCACGTCGCGGAAATCGGCGAGCAGCTTGGCCGCCCATGCGCTCCCGGTCAGATCAGTGTGGCTGCGCAACAGCCCGCGCAGATGCTGCAAATGGTTCTCCATGCCTTCGAGCGAGATGCGATGGATGTCGACCAGTTCGTGGTTGTAGCGGTCGACGAACTGACGCTCCAGATCGAGCACGTACGCGAACCCGCCGGTCATGCCGGCACCGAAATTCAGGCCTGTGCGGCCAAGCACGACGACGGTGCCGCCGGTCATGTATTCGCAGCCGTGATCACCGACGCCTTCGACCACCGCGAGCGCGCCGGAATTGCGCACGCCGAAGCGTTCGCCGGCACGGCCAGCCGCGTAGAACTCGCCGCCGGTTGCACCGTACAGGCAGGTGTTGCCGACGATCGTGGTGTCCTGGCTCGCGTAACGCGCGGTCGCGGCTGGGCGCACGACGATGCGGCCACCGGCCATGCCTTTGCCGACGCCGTCATTCGCTTCACCGTGCAGGATCAGATGCATGCCCGCGGCCGCGAAGGCGGCGAAGCTCTGGCCCGCGCTGCCGCGGAACTCCAGCGTCAGTGGCGCATGGGCGGCGCCGTCGGCGCCATAGCGGCGCGACAACTCGCCGGATAGGCGCGCCCCGATCGCGCGGTCGGTATTCGCGATTGCATAGTGGAAATGTCCACTTTTTCGATCTGCAACATGCTGCGCGGTATCCGCAGCGATCCGCAGCGCCAACTCTCCCGAAGGTATGCGCGCCCCGCAGCTCGTTTCTTTCCGAATCTCGAATCCCGAATCCCGAACCCCGGTTTCCAGCAATGGCGCAAGATCGACTTCGCGCTGTTTCACCGTCACACCTTCGATCTGGCGCAACAGCTCGGTGCGGCCAACGATCTCGGCAACCGTGCGTGCGCCGAGCGTGGCGAGAATCTCGCGAACGTCGGCGGCGACGAAGCGGAAAAAATTCTCGGCCATCTCCGGCGCACCGAGAAAATGTTTGCGCCGCAGAACATCGTTTTGCGTCGCGATGCCGGTCGCGCAGGAGTTCAGGTGACAGATGCGCAGGTATTTGCAGCCGAGCGCGACCATCGGCGCGGTGCCGAAGCCGAACGAATCGGCGCCGAGGATCGCGGCCTTGACGACATCCAGGCCGGTCTTCATGCCGCCGTCGGTCTGCACGATCACGCGCTCGCGCAAGCCGTTGCGCACCAGCGTCTGGTGCGTCTCGGCTAACCCAAGTTCCCACGGCACACCGGCGTACTTGATCGATGACCATGGACTCGCGCCGGTGCCGCCGTCGTGGCCGGAAATCGTGATCAGGTCGGCGCCGGCTTTGACGACGCCTGCGGCGATCGTCCCGACACCCGCATGCGCGACGAGCTTGACCGAGATCAGCGCGGTCGGATTGACTTCGCGCAGATCGAAAATCAGTTGCGCGAGATCCTCGATCGAATAGATGTCGTGATGCGGCGGCGGCGAGATCAGGCCGATGCCGGGCTTGGCATAACGCAGGCGCGCAATCAGCGCATTGACCTTATGCCCCGGCAGCTGGCCGCCTTCGCCGGGCTTGGCGCCCTGGGCGATCTTGATCTGCAGCACTTCGGCGTTGACCAGGTACGTCGGCGTCACGCCGAAGCGACCCGAGGCAACCTGTTTGATCTTGGACGAGCGTTCGGTGCCATAACGCGCCGGATCTTCGCCGCCTTCGCCAGAGTTGCTGCGCGCGCCGAGGCGGTTCATCGCGATTGCGAGCGCTTCGTGTGCTTCCGGCGACAACGCACCGAGCGACATACCGGCCGAATCGAAGCGCTTGAGAATCGCGGCGGCGGATTCGACGTTATCGATCTTGATAGGCGAACTTTGTGGGTTCAGCGCGAGCAGATCGCGCAGCGCGGACGGCGCGCGCGTGTTTACCGCATCCGCGTATTGCCGGTACAGCGCGACATCGCCGGTGCGCACGGCGGCTTGCAGCGCGCCGACGACGGCCGGGTTGTACATGTGGAATTCGCCGTCGGGCAACGCCTTCATCAAGCCGCCGGCCGGCAGCGCGTAATTCGGATCGCGCGCGGCAGCCAGCTGCGCACGGTATTCGCTCTCGATATCGGCGAACGTCGCGCCGCCGATGCGCGATGGCGTACCCGGAAAGCACAGATCCACGACTTCGGCAGCGAGACCGACAATCTCGAACAGCCCGGCGCCGCGATAGCCGGCGATCGTGCTGATACCCATCTTCGACAAAATTTTCAGCAGACCCTTGCGGATGCCGCGCCGATAACTGCGTCCGATCTCGCTCGGCGCCTCGCCTTCGCGGCCCCTGAGCTCGCCGCGCCGATTCATGTCGTACAGGGTTTGGTAGGCCAGATACGGATATACGGCGGTGGCGCCGAAACCGATCAGGCACGCACAATGATGTGCGTCGCGCATGTTGCCGGTTTCAACGAGGATGTTGCAGTCGCTGCGCAGCTGGCATTTAAGCAGGTGCGCGTGCACGGCGCCGGTGGCGAGTAGGGCATGGATCGGCAGCAAACCCGGCGTCGAATGGCGGTCGGACAACAGCACGACGACCACGCCGCCGCGCACGGCATCTTCCACGTCGCGGCACAGTGTCAGCAAGGCGCGCTGCAACCCGTCGTGCTCGTCGTGATACAGATCGAACTTGCGCTGGCGCTCGGCGTATTCGGTCAACGCGAGCACCTGTCGCAGCTTGCGCTGCGACAGCACCGGCGAAGTCAGCATCAGCTGGCGGGCATTCTCCGGCGAGAGATCAAAAACATTGCCTTCCTGGCCGATCTGCGTGACCAGGGACATGACCAAGCGCTCACGCAACGGGTCGATCGGCGGATTGGTCACCTGCGCGAAGGCCTGGCGGAAGTAGTCGTAAAGCGAGCGCGACTGCCGGCTCATTACCGCGATCGGCGTGTCGTCGCCCATCGAACCGGTGGCCTCGGCTTCGTCTTCGGCGAGCGCCTTGAGCACGACGTCGCGTTCCTCGCGCGTGAGCGCGAACTGCTTCTGGTAGCGCGCGAGCACATCCGGCGCGAACGGCTCGGCGGCGAGACCCGGATCGATCAGGTGTGATTCCAGATAGGCAACGCCATCGCGCAACCAGCGCTTGAACGGCGCGCGCGCGGCATTTATGCGGTCGATCGCCTTCGAATCGAGCAGAGCGTGCTCAACCAGATCCACGCCAAGCATCTCGCCGGGGCCGAGCTGGCCCTTGGCGACGATGTGTTCGTCGGACACGTCCCACAAGCCCGCTTCGGAGGCGGCAATGATGTGGCCATCAGCGCTGCGCGCCCAGCGCGCCGGCCGCAGGCCGTTGCGATCAAGCGTGCACGCGGCGTAACGGCCATCGCAGATCACCAGGCCCGCGGGACCATCCCACGGCTCTGTGTGTAGCGCGTAATACTCGTAGAACGCTTCGAGGTCTTCGTCGATGTTTTCCTGCGCACCGTACGCCGGCGGTATCAGGATGCGCATCGCCGCGAGCAGGTCGATGCCACCGGCGAGCAGCACCTCGAGCATGTTGTCCAGGCTCTGCGAATCCGAGCCGTCGGGCGAAACCAGTGCGCCGAGATCGGAGAATTCTACAAGTGGACTTTTCCACTTGTTGGCACGCGATGCCATCCAGGTGCGGTTGGCGCGGATCGTATTGATCTCGCCATTGTGGGCAAGCAGGCGGAATGGCTGGGCGAGGCGCCAGTTCGGCAGCGTGTTGGTGGAGAAGCGCTGGTGGAACGTTGCCGCGCAAGCGGCGAGATCGGCACGCTGCAAGTCCGGAAACACCTCGCGCAAATGGCCGGGCGCGGCCATCGCCTTATAGACGATCGTCGCGGCCGACAGGCTGACCGTGTAGAACGTCTCGTCATCGGCAAGCTCTGTGCGCGCGCGCCGGCGGGCGCGAAACAGCGCGCGCTCGAATTGCGCTTCATCGGCGCCGTCCGCAGCATCGACGAAAATCTGGCGGACGCACGGCCGGGTGGCCGACCCTAACGGGCCACAAGCTCCGTCATCGACCGGCACGTCACGCCAGCCGCGCGGCCGCGTACCTTCTTCGCGCAGACAACGTTCGAGCGCCTTTTGCTGCACTGCGGCGCGCAGCGGATCGCGGTCGACGAACACAACGCCCGCCGCATACCGGGCACCGACTGCGATGCCGGCCTCGCGTGCGAGCCCGCGTAGCCACACGTCGGGGCGATACAACAGAATGCCGCAGCCGTCGCCGGTAACGCCATCGGCATTGATGCCGCCCCGGTGCGACATCTTCGCCAGAGCAGCGAAGGCCTGGTCGACCAGCCACGTGCTTGCGCGGCCGTCGATATTCGCGATCAAGCCAAAGCCGCAGCTGTCGTGCTCGAAAGCAGCGTCGTACAGTCCCCGGATCGGGCGCGGCGTCATGCCCCGACTACAACACAAATGCTGCGCCGCGTCAAAAGGATTTTGGACGGCTAAATGAGACTGGGCCCTAATCAACCATCGCGAGCGATCGCCCGCTTGCGCCAACAGGCCGCCGAGCGCGGCGGCTTATGCAAGGCTCACAAAGCGTCGGCGTCGGTCTCGCCAGTTCTGATGCGGATAACCTGATCGAGGTTGTAGACGAAGATCTTGCCGTCGCCGATCTTGCCGCTGTTCGCCGACTGCGCAATCGCCTCGACGACGCGCTCGACGAGGGTATCGGTGACCGCGATCTCGAGCTTGATCTTGGGCAGGAAGTCGACGACGTATTCAGCGCCGCGGTACAGCTCGGTGTGGCCTTTCTGCCGGCCGAAGCCCTTGACCTCGGTGACGGTGATGCCCTGCACGCCGATTTCGGCGAGCGCTTCACGCACGTCGTCAAGCTTGAACGGCTTGATGATCGCCATCACCATTTTCATCGCGTTTCTCCGCAGGGCGCGCGAAAACTATACACGAAGGCGCGCGCGCTCCGTGCGAAATTTCCTACAATGCAATCGGCGCGCGGACGACAGCGCCGTCGCGGCGGCGCCATTACGCTGGCCGCACTGAAACTTCGAGGTTGACCATGATCAACGTGACTGCGATCGACGAACTGGCCCGGCGCCTCGCCGAACTCGTGCCTCCCGGCGCACGCGGTGCGCGCGAGGAGCTGTCGGCGAATTTCCGTGATGCGCTGCGCGCCGGTCTGCGCCGCCTGGATCTCGTCACGCGCGAGGAATTCGACGTGCAGCGTGGCGTGCTGCTGCGCACGCGTGAAAAAATCGAAGCCCTCGAAGCGCAAGTCGCCGCGCTGGAAACGCTGGCGGAGCACTCCCAGCTCTGATTCGCCGTCGTACGGGCGGACCCTTCGACTACGCTACTGCGCGCAGCCTGTCCTGAGCTCGTCGAAGGGCTCAGGTCGAGCGGCGTCTGAGATTCCCATGAGCCTAGCCATCGTCCACAGCCGCGCCCAGGACGGCGTCGCCGCGCCAGCGGTGACGGTGGAAGTGCATCTGTCCGGCGGCTTGCCCGGCACCAGCATCGTTGGCTTGCCGGAAACCGCGGTGAAGGAAGCGCGCGATCGCGTGCGCGTGGCGATCCAGAATGCGCAATTGGAATATCCCTCGCGCCGCGTCACCGTCAGTCTGGCACCGGCGGATTTGCCGAAGGACGGCGGCAGGTTCGATTTGCCGATCGCACTCGGCATTCTCGCCGCGCAAGGCTATCTGCCGAAGGAGAGCCTGGCGCGTTACGAATTCCTCGGCGAGCTCGCGCTGTCCGGCGAGCTGCGCGCGGTGACCGGCGTATTGCCCGCGGCACTGAAAACCGCGCGCGTCGGCCGCACGCTGATCGTGCCGCGCGACAATGGCGCCGAAGCGGCACTCGTCGGTGGCGTGACTGTGCACAGCGCAAATTCGCTGCTCGAAGTCTGCGCATTCCTGCGGGGCTCGGCCGAGCTGCCGCGCGCAGTGATAACGCCAGTTGACGCCAGCGCGGTGGCGGGCGCACCGGATCTCGTCGATGTGCGCGGACAGCCGCATGCGCGGCGCGCGCTGGAGGTCGCCGCGTGCGGCAATCACCATCTGCTCTTCGTCGGCCCGCCCGGCACCGGCAAGACGATGCTGGCAAGCCGCCTGCCTGGGATCCTGCCGCCGCTGACCGAGCCAGAGGCGCTCGAAGCAGCGGCGATCCGTTCCGTCGTCGGCTGCGGTATCGATTTCCACAAGTGGAAAATGCGTCCGTTTCGCGCGCCGCATCACACCGCGTCCGCCGTGGCGCTGGTCGGCGGCGGGCCGGTGCCGCGGCCCGGCGAGATCTCGCTCGCCCATCGCGGCGTGCTGTTCCTTGATGAACTGCCCGAATACGATCGGCGCGTGCTGGAAGTGCTGCGCGAACCGCTCGAATCCGGCCACATCATCATCTCGCGCGCGGCGCGGCAGGCCGAATTCCCGGCCGCGTTCCAGCTCGTCGCAGCGATGAATCCGTGCCCGTGCGGCTATGCCGGCGATCCTTCCGGACGCTGTGTGTGCACGCCGGAAATGGTTCGCCGCTATCGTGCGCGCGTGTCCGGTCCGCTGCTCGATCGCATCGATCTGCAGGTTGCCGTGCCGCGCGTGCCGCTCGCGGAATTGGGCGGCAGCGCGCACGCGGGCGAGTCGAGCGCCATCGTGTGCACCCGCGTGACCGCTGCGCGTGAGCGCCAATTGCAACGCGCTGGCAAACCCAATGCTGCGTTATCCAATCGCGAAGTGCTGCGCGATTGCGCGCTCAGCGCGACGGATCGCCAGCTGCTCGAACGCGCGCTGGACAAGCTCGGGCTGTCCGCGCGCGCCTATCACCGGATCCTGCGCGTCGCGCGCTCGATCGCCGATCTCGACGCCAGCGCAGCGGTCGCAACGGCACATCTGCTGGAAGCGATCCAGTACCGGCGTGCACTCTAGGCTGAAATCGCCAAGCGCTCGCTGCGATAGATCAGCGTCGCCGCCGCGTAGGCGAACGCGAGCGCAGCAAGTGTGCAGGCGACGCACAAGGCGAAGCCGGTCGCCGGCACAAAATCGCCGCGCAGCAGGCGCGTGATGATCACCTGCTGGCTGAGCAGCGGCACGGCGTACATCCAGGCCTGCGTTTTGATCGGCACGAACGAGAACATCATGCTCGGGACCGCCGGCACGAACATGAGCAGCGACACGTAGGTCTGTGCTTCGCGGTAGCTCTTGGCGAAAGCGGCGACCAGAGTCTGCAGGTTCGCGAGCAATGCAGTGAGCGGCAGCATGACCGCCATCGTGCAGACGACGAAGTGCGGACCGATTTCCAGGGTCATGCCGATCTTGCCCGTCGGCAGGAAGCGGCCGACCACGGCGAACGCGAGCACGCTCAGCAGCACCGAAGTTAGCGCGAACATGGTCGTCGCCGCCAGCTTGCCGCCGAGTATCTGCCAGCGCGGCACCGGGTTGGCGAGCAGCGGTTCCAGCGACTGGCGTTCGCGTTCGCCGGACGTGGTATCGATCGCCAGTGCCATGCCGCCGACGAAGCCGCCAAGGATAAAGAAATACGGCAGCATCGAGAACAGCTGGCTGGCGCGGCTTTGCGGCGTGGACTGGTCGCGCTCGGCGAGGCTGAGCGAGTTAAGAATCCTCGGCGACAAGCCGCGCGCGAGCAGACGCAACGCGCCGGTGCGCTCGCTGTACTGCTCGAGCAGCGCGCGCAGCCGCCCGGCCTGACCGCTGGCGTAGCGCTGCGAGGCGTCGTAGATGATCTCGACCTGCGCCGGCTCGCCCTTGTTCCAATATGTGGCGAAATCCGCGCCGATGCGCAGCACGACATCGGCGTCCTGCTCGCGCACGGCGCGCTCGGCATCGGCGGGCGCCGGCTGCACATCCACGTTCTGCTGCTTCAACGCCGCGATGAGATTCGGCGCGTACTGCGCCCCGACGACCGGCAGCGGCAGCGGCTTCTCGGCCTTCTCGATTTCCTGCGTCACCACGGTGTTGATCAGCAGCACGAAGATGAAGGGTGCAAACAGCGGGCCCGTCAACAGCGTATTGAGCACCGTGCGGCGGTCGCGCAGGTTTTCGCGCACTTCCTTGAGGAAGACGACAAGAAACGCGTTCATGCGGCGAGTCCCTCCTCCGAGCCGATCAATTTAACGAACGCATCTTCGAGATTCGCTTCGCCGGTCTGCGCGCGCAGCGCATCGGGCGTGGCATCGGCGACGACGCGTCCGCGCGCGATCACGACGATGCGATCGCACAGGGCGGCGACTTCCTGCATGATGTGGCTGGAGAACAGTACGCAGCGGCCTTCGCTTTTCAGCTGCTTGAGAAACTGCCGCATCGCGCGTGTGGCCATCACGTCCAGGCCGTTCGTCGGTTCATCGAGAATCACGTTGTTCGGATCGTGGATCAGCGCGCGCGCAATTGCGGTCTTCACGCGCTGGCCTTGCGAAAAACCTTCGGTGCGGCGCTCGGCGATGTCGGCCATGTCGAGCGCGCCGATCATCGCGTCGCTGCGCGCACGAATCGTTGCCTCGTCCAGGCCGTGCAGGCGGCCGAAGTAGGCGATGTTCTCGCGTGCGCTCAGGCGCTTGTACAAGCCGCGCGCGTCGGGCAGCACGCCGAGCTGCCGACGTACGCCAAGCGGATCGCGCGCGGCGTCGATACCATCGACGGTCACCACGCCGCTGTCCGGCTGCATCAGCGTGTACAGGCAGCGCAGCGTGGTCGTCTTGCCAGCGCCATTGGGGCCGAGCAGTCCGGTGATCTCGCCATCGCGCGCGCTGAAAGTCACGTCATCGACGGCGACAACCGCGCCGAACGTCTTGCGCAGACTCTCAACGACGATCATGGCGCGGCTCCGTTGAAGTCCACGAATGCCGGCAGCGGCCCGAGTGCCTCGATGCATTTCGCATCGAGCGTCTTGGGATCGAGCTGGTCGACGAACTCGCCGACGACTTTCGGAATGCAACCGCGACCGAGGACATTGTGACCCTGGCCTTTGGCGACGAGCAGTTTTGCATTGGTAAAACCCTGCATGACCTGCTCGCCGTAGCGCGGCGGCGTCACCGGATCGAATTCGCCTTCGAGTACGAGCACCGGTTTGTCGGTGTGCAGCGGCGCGTGGAAATCTGCTGGACGCGACCCGTGCGGCCAGATTTCGCACTGCGCACGCATCGCCTCGACCAGTGCATTGCCGAGCAGCAGGTTCGCATCCTGCGGGCGCGGCGCGAGCAGGTCGGCGTCTTCGCTGCAGATTACCGACATCTGCATGCCGCTTTCCGACAAGTCGGCGAGATCGCCGGTGAGCAACTGGCTTTGTCCCGCGAGTGGTGCGTAATTGCCACGCAGCGCTTCGGCGATCGACAGCGGCAGCAGCGCCGCGGTTTCCGGCGTGTAGGCGAACAGACGCACGAGTGCGGCCAAGTTGTATTCATCGACGCGCCCCTGCAGTGCCGCGAACGTGACCGGATCGCGCAATGCGTAGTTCTCGGGCTTCGCGCGCAACGCGTCGCGCAGGCGCATGAGCGCCGCGTAGGGATCGCCGAACGCCTTGGCGCAGGCGGCATCCTGCGTGCAATGCGCGAACTGCGCTTTCAGTGCGTCGTCCAGATTCGCTGCGAATTCCTGCCCGAGCACGAGTTCATTCGGCGCCACACTGTCAAGCACGACGCTGCGCACGCCGTCCGGGTGGCGCATCGTGTATTGCTGCGCGACGCGCGTGCCATAGGACACGCCGACCAGATCGAAAGTCGGATCGCCGAGTGCGTGGCGCAACGTTTCCAGGTCTTCGACGGCGTCCGTCGTCGTGTAAAAGCGCACGTCGGCCTTGTCCGAGACGGCGCCGAGGCAATCGTGCGTGCTCTCGCGGATCGCGGCGATGTCGAGCGCGTCCGAACCCTTGTCGTCGTCTTCGGGTTTGCACAGCAGACCGTTCGAACCACCGGTGCCGCGCTGGTCGAGCAGCAACACGTGATGATGCTTGCGCAGCGGCGCAAAGGCGCCGGCGATCTGCGGCCAGCTGTCGATCGCCGATTGACCCGGCCCCCCGGCGAGAAGTACGACGAGGTCACGATCGGCCGCGACCGCTTCGCTCTTGATCAGGGCCAAGCGCAGGTCAATCATGCGGCCGTTCGTCGCCGCGTGATGCGCATCTCGATTTTCGGGCACCGCGAACGGCGCGCAGTAGGCTTGGGTTCGGGCACCGGAACGCTTCTGCGGCAATTCGCAGGCGGAGAACTGCATTGTGCCGAGCGTGAACGACTTGGCGTTCGCCGCGATGGGCGCGGCCATCTCGACGCGTGCCGTGCCGGGCTTCGCCTTGAACTGGCTGTAGCCCAGATACGCCACGACGGCGAGCGCGAGCGTGATGCGCAACAGGTTTCGTTTCGTCACGTGCTCTCGACCTTTGAAAGCAAGGAACTGGATTCCGGCTTTCGCCGGAACGACGAGCAAAATCGTTCAACGCGACGAAACGTATTTCTCGCGGCGTATGTGGGGGATGGGTAACCCGGCGTCCTTCAACAATGCGAACGCCTGATCGACCATGTCCGGATTGCCGCACAGATAAGCGATGTCGTGCGCAGGATCCGGTTTGAGCTCGGCCAGCGCGACGTGCACGCGGCCGTCGCGGTCTTGCGGACGCGGCTGGGCGCGCGGAGTGCGCGAGAAGCAGGCATAGAAGTGGAAATGTGGATTTGTCTGCGCGAAGGCCTCGAACTCGTCGCCGTACAACAGTTCGGCTTCGTTGCGCGCACCGTAAACGAGTGCGACCTCGGCGCCGCGCTGGGCGAGTTTATCCAGCTGCGGCAGCATTGCCCGGTACGGGGTGACGCCAGTGCCGGTGGCGACGAGCAGGTAGCGTCGGTTCGCATCCGCTTCCATCAGGCAGAATCGACCGTAAGGGCCGCTCGCTTCCACGGTTTCACCGTGCCGCAAATTGCCGAGCAATTCCGTCGCGGCGCCGCCTTCGACGTACGACACCGCCATTTCGATGCGCGACACCACGGCCTGATCGCCACTGCCGATCGTCGCCACCGAGTAGCTGCGTTTCGTTGCCTTGCCATCGGCGTAATTGAAATGGACCTGCACGAACTGGCCGGGAATGAACGCGAACGGCGCACCGTCGGCGCGCTCGAACGCGAGATGGCGCACAGCCGGCGCAAGCATGCGGCTGTCGGCGAGGCGCAATGTGAAATGTTCTGCCATATTGCGTTAGGAAAATTCGTGGGCCGCGGATCGGCCCCTCGCCGAGGGCCCGCTATACTACTGGCCCATGAGCATTTCCCCAAGCGCCGTTCCCGCGCTCGAAGTCGAGAACCTGAAGAAGACCTACCCGAACGGCGTCGAGGCGCTCAAGGGCATTTCGCTCAGCGTCGCCCCGGGCGATTTCTATGCGCTGCTCGGCCCGAACGGAGCCGGCAAGTCGACCCTGATCGGCATCGTCTCTTCGCTCGTCAACGTCACCTCGGGCGAAGCGCGCGTGTTCGGCGCGTCGGTGCGCACGCACCGCTCTGACGCGATGGCGCAGATCGGGCTGGTGCCGCAGGAAATCAATTTCAACATGTTCGAGCAGCCGTTCCAGATCTGCGTGAACCAGGCGGGTTTCTACGGCGTGCCACGCAATATCGCGGCCGAACGCGCAGAGAAGTATTTGAAGCAGCTCGCGCTGTGGGACAAGGCGTTCGATATCGCCCGTACGCTGTCCGGCGGCATGAAGCGGCGCCTGCTGATCGCGCGGGCGATGATGAACGAACCGAAGCTGCTGATCCTCGACGAGCCGACGGCCGGCGTGGATATCGAAATCCGCCGCTCGATGTGGAAGTTCATCTCCGCGATCAATGCCGCCGGCACCACGGTGATCCTGACCACGCATTATCTGGAGGAAGCAGAGAATCTGTGCCGCAACATCGCCATCATCGATCACGGCCGCATCATCGAGAACACCTCGATGCGCAAATTGCTCGGCAAGCTCGATGTGGAGACCTTCGTGCTCGACGTCGCCGCGGTGCCGGCGCAGTTGCCCGCGGTCGATGGCGTCAAGCTCACGCGCGTGGACGAGCACGGCATCGAGGCCGAAATGTCGCGGCAGCATGATTTGAATTCCCTTTTTGCCGCTCTCTCCGCGCGAGACATCACAGTGACGTCGATGCGCAACAAGGCGAACCGCCTCGAGGAACTGTTCGTGCGCCTGATCGAGACGAACGACAAGGAGGCCGCCGCATGAACGGCGAAGCCACGCTGACTGCGCTCGGCACGATCGTACGCCGCGAGGTTACCCGCATCCTGCGCATCTGGATTCAGACGCTGCTGCCGCCGGCGATCACGGCAACACTCTATTTCATCATCTTCGGCAGCCTGATCGGCCGCCGCATCGGCGACATTGCCGCCGACCAAAGCGGCGCACCCATCTCGTACATCGAATACATCGCGCCGGGTCTGATCATGATGAGCGTGATCCAGAACGCGTACGGCAACATCACCAGCTCGTTCTTCGGCGCGAAGTTCCAGCGCTTCGTCGAGGAGATGCTGGTCTCGCCGATGCCGAGCTGGGTGATCCTCGCCGGTTACATCAGCGGCGCAGTCCTGCGCGGCTTCATGGTCGGCTTGATCGTGCTCGCCATTTCGCTATTTTTCAGCAAAATCCATTTGTATCATCCGCTGGTGACGCTGAGCACGTTCGTGCTCGCGGCCACGATCTTCGGCCTGCTCGGTTTCGTCAACGCGATCTATGCGCGCAAGTTCGACGATATCGCGATCATCCCGACGTTCGTGCTGACGCCGCTGACGTATCTCGGCGGCGTGTTCTACAACGTCGCGCAGCTGCCGACGCCATGGAAGGAAATCTCGCTCGCCAATCCCATCCTGTACATGGTCGGGGCGTTCCGCTATGGCCTGCTCGGCGTCTCCGACATCGACCTCACCTGGGCGTACGCGGTGATGATCGCGTTCGTCGTGGCCCTCGGCGCGCTCTGCCTCACGCTGTTGCAGCGCGGGGTGGGTTTGCGTTCGTAGAATCTACTTGCAAGTCGCGCCGTCACCGACGGCACGGCACTGCGGCGGAAATCCGCGTTCGCGCCAGTAGTCGAGCAGGCGCGTGCGCTTGAGGAAGTCCTGGAACGCCGGATCGCTGCGCAGCGCCGCATATTCCGGCATCCACAGCAGCATGTAGTAGCTCGGCCAACCATCGCGCAGCATCTTTTCCAGGCCGGTGATGACGATGCCGTAATCCGGGTTCGGCATCATGATGCGCTGCACGTTGATGCCGCCGTTGGCACGCTCGGACGTGGCAATCAGCGGCAGCGCCTGCGGCCACAGCCGCGGTTCGCTCAGTGCCTCGGTGACGACGGTGTACGATTCGCGAAAACCGTCGCTGCGCGGCATCGCGGCGACGAGTTGGCCGGCAGTCGCGTAATCGTGCCGCCACACCGCGTTGTGCCACTTCGCATAGACCAGACCACCGGATTCCGCGCTCAGCCGCTCAAGATATTGCGCCGCTTCGTCGTGGCGACCGACCGTGTCGAGCAGTCGCGCCCGCGCGAAGTTGACGTTGTAGCCCAGCGGATCCATCGCCCAGGCGCGTTCGGCTTGGGTCAGTGCTTCGTCGATGCAGCCGAGTGCCGCCAGCCAGTACGCATAGGTAATGCGCGCTTCGGCATCGGCTGGGTCCAAGTCGACCGCCTGCGCGAAGGTCTGCGTGCAACCAGCCCAATCGCCGCTGCGACAGGCGAGCACCGCGCGCGCGACATGCGCCTCGGCGAGGTATGGTTCCAGTTCCAATGCGCGCGTCGAGTGAGCCAGCGCTTCGTCGAGATCCGCCGCAGCGCCGCCACCGGCGCCGCGCAACGTGGTCGTGAGCGTGCGCGCCAGCGTGGCATGCGCGCGCGCGAAATCCGGCGCCTTCTTCACGATTTCGCGTAGCAGATCGAGGCCGCGCGCGCGTTGCGGACTGTCAATCAGCTGGCGTGCCTGCAGGTAATCGCGCAAGAGCTGGGGCTCGGGCGCCGGCGCATATTCAACAGATTGCGGCAACACCATGTGCAGCTGCGTCGCGATGGCTTGCGCGACCTCGCTTTGCAGCGCCGCTAGGGTGCCGAGCCGTTGCTCGTAGCTGCGCGACCACAGCCTGCGCCCGGCCGGCGCGTCGAGCAGCTGCAGGTCGAGATGCAATTGATCGCCGCCGAGTTCGCGCAATTCGCCGCTCAGCACGAGCGTCGCGCCTACGCGCTGCGCCAATTGCACCGGATCCAGCTGATCGGTTGCTGCGCGCAACGCGGTCGCGCGCGCGATCGTGCGCAGGCCCTGGATGTGTTGCAGCTGCGCCGCAAACTCCGCACTTAATCCTTCGGCGAGCACGCCTTCTTCACGGCGCGCGCCGGCCGGATGCAGCGGCAGCACGATGAGCGTCGGCAGCGTCGGCGCGGTTGCTTGCAACCCGCCGGGCGCTGCGCGCCAGGCCAGAATCGCAATAGCCGCCACTGCGGCGATCAGCAGCAGGACCGCCACCACGCGGCGCAAGCGCGATGTCCGCGGGCTCTGACTCATGCGCTGCGTCCCCGTGTCCAACAGATTTTCAGTATACGGCGTGCGCGCCGACGCGCGCGTCCTTACGCCGGCAGGCGGAAGAAGGCCCGCGCCGTCGCCGTTGCCTTCGCCGCGGTGACCGCGACGTCTTCGTCGCGATCGCGGGCGACTTCGGCGCAGATGTGCGCGAGGTACATCGGCTCGTTGCGCCGGTGCGCCGGCATCGGCTGCACATTGCGCGGCAACAGGTACGGTGCGTCGGTTTCCAGCATCAGCCGATTGGCCGGAATGTGTTTCACCAGCTCCCGCAGGTGCGTGCCGCGGCGCTCGTCGCAAATCCAGCCGGTGATGCCGATGTGGAAATCGCGATCGAGGTAATCGAACAGTTCGTCTTTCGTGCCGGTAAAACAATGCACCACGGCCGCGCCGATGCGGCCACGCACGTTGTCCATGCAGCCGAGAAAATCCGCATGCGCATCGCGCTGGTGCAGGAATAGCGGCTTGCCGCAGCGCGCGGCGAGTTCGAGCTGGCGCTCGAACGCGAACAACTGCGCCGGCCGCGGCGAGAGATCGCGGTGGTAATCCAGGCCGGTTTCACCTACGGCGACGACTTCCGGCGCCGTCTGCAACTCTCCAAGCGTGCTTTCGGTATCGGCATCGAATTCGCTGGCGTGGTGCGGGTGCACGCCGGCCGTGGCGAACAGCACACCAGGATGCTCGCGCGCAAGTGCGAGCGCATCGCGCGCACCTTGGGCGCTGGCACCGGTAACGACGAGCTGATCAACACCGGCGGCGCGTGCGCGCGCGAGCACATCGGCGAAATCGTGCTGGAACGAGGCGTGCGTGAGATTGGCGCCGATATCGATTAATTGCATGGCTGAATGGAGGCGAAAGCGCCATTATCGCAAGAGTTGAATTGGCTGACGCGGCGGCGTACTGTCGCGACTTCTTTAGCTCCTCTGGGGACTTCCATGAAGCGCTTGGCGTTCATCAGCTTTTTGTTCCTGATTGGTTTCACGCAGTCGGCCTTGGCGGAGAGTTCGGGCCCGCTATTGAATCCGGACCGCGCCTATCCGCAGAGTTGCCTGGCCGTGCCGCTGCCGTCGCCGAGCGGACCCCTCGCGAACGTGCAGGTACTCGCCTACACGATCGATCAAAATTACAACGTAACCGGCGCCACCGAGCAGATCACGCTGACCCTGTGGCGGTCTCCCTGCAACGGCGGCAAAGCTGCGCTGCTCGGTGCGGTTACGCGCGACAGCGCCCATAGCAACACCTGGCCGGCGCCGCTGGTTCCCTCGCTGTACGTGAGCCAGAACGGCCATGAGTCGTGGGCACGCATTGCGCTGGATCCGAACACGTTCAGTTCCTCCGTCGGCGAGGGCCTCGATCCATTCTTCGACTCGCTGACGTTCGTGTTCGAGGAACCGTATGACCTGAACGTGCCGTATGTCGACTACTCGTCCGCGCTCGTCGTCACGAATGGCAATGGTGGCGCCTTCGCCACATTTGCCGCATACAACCCGGCGCAGTATCCAACTGCGAGCCTGCCGCTGCAGATCAGCGGCTACCAGACCGGCAACTACGGGGATCCATCCGGCGGCCAGGGTATTCAGGTCGAAGTCGCCGAGAGCTCCACCGACAATCAGCGCTACCTGGTGCTGGCCTGGTACACCTACGACAATTCAGGCATCTCCTATTGGCTGTTCAATTCCACCGCATTCACGACGGGTGCGCGCTCAGTGGCGTTCCCGCTGGGCTATTACGGCGGCGGCGGTTTCGCCGGCGGCAGCGGCACGGTCAGTGCGGCGGTGTGGGGCAACATCACGGTCAGCTTCCCGGATTGCGAGCACATGGTCATGACCTACGGTTCCGTCAGCGGGCTGCCGGGCGGCGTGCCGACTGGCAGCGGTACGCGCACGTTTACGCGCGTCACCAGCATCAACGGCGTGACCTGCGATCAGCTGTGATTGCATGATTTTCCGCGGGGTCGCGCAGCGGCCCCGTTGGAATTTGCCCAATTTGTGCCAAGATGCGCGACCGCCTGCCTGCCCCGGGCAGGTCTCCACCTGTCGTAGAGGACTGATTGTCATGAGCAAGTTTCTTACTGGCGCCGTGCTGGCCGCCGGTCTGGCGCTGGCCGCGCCGACGCACGCCGCGCAGCAGGCGCGCGCCGAAGTACAGATAGCGCCGGGCAGCGGTGCGGCAGGCGACACCCAGCCTGCGGAAATTTTCGTCAATAACTATCGTGCCTATCCGCCGAGCTGTGTGAACGCGCCGCTCGGTTCCGGCCTGTGGCAGATCGATCCGAACGCCCAGCACAAGACGATCACGCTGTCCGGCGACCCCTTGAGCGCCGACGCCAATGAACGCGCCTACACCGAAGACGTGAGCGTGACGCTGTTTCGCATCCCGTGTTCCGGCGGCAAGTCGGCCATGCTCATGGAAATCGACCGTGCGTCTGGCGCGAGCACGACGTTGTATCCGGTCTATCCTGGCATCCACGTGACACAGGACACCAAGCAGAACGTCGCCGTGCGCACCGCGGCCGACCCGAACACGTTCCTGTCCCACACCGACGCGCAGATGCCGTTGGCGAACAGTGCCACGTTCGTGTTCGAGGCGTTCTATCCGGACGCCAGTCCGATCGATTACAACAAGGCCTTGACGCTCACGCTCGACAATTTCATCACCAGCTCGGCGAGCCGCTACACCACGTTCACCGTGGCCAACTATGACGCTTCGCAATATCCGGCTGCCTCGGCCGGACTGCCGATCAACGGCTACATGAGCAGCAACTGGGGCAATCCGAACCAGAGCGGCGAAGGCATCGTCGTGCAGGTATACGACGACCGCGACTTTGCCACGCGCACGCTGGTGATCGCCTGGTTCACCTATGACGACGCCGGCGCGCCGTTCTGGCTTTACGGGCAAACCTCGCTGCCCATCGGCGCACGCCTGATCTCGACGCCGATCGTGTATTTCTCCGGCGGCAAGTTCGCCGCCGTCGCGGCGGCGCCGAATGTGCCGCATACGAACTGGGGCCTGGCCACGATCACGTTCCCCGACTGCGGCCACATGCAGGTGAACTACAACGGCGACGCATCGGCCGTGCATGGTCCCAAAGGCCAGGGCAGCATCACCTTCGTGCGCGTAGGCGACGTCAACGGTCTGGTCTGCCAGTAAGCGCGGCGCAGACGTTCCGTCGATCCCGCTGCTTTGGCGGGATCGGCGCAGGGTGGAATGCTGAAAAGTACACAATTTCCGATCGCCGAGGCGTTGCCCGAGCTGCTGCGGCAACTCGCGGCGCAGAATCGCCTCGTGCTCGAAGCGCCGCCAGGTGCCGGCAAGACCACGCAGGTGCCGCTCGCACTGCTCGCTGCGGACTGGCTCGGCACCCATAAAATCCTGATGCTGGAGCCGCGCCGCATTGCCGCGCGCGCGGCGGCAGAGTTCATGGCCGCACAATTGGGCGAAGCGGTCGGCGCGACGGTCGGCTATCGCATTCGCTTCGAAGCAAAAGTCTCGGCGCGCACGCGCATCGAAGTCGTCACCGAAGGCATTCTCACGCGCATGCTGCAGGGCGATCCGGAGCTTTCCGGAGTCGGCGCGATCCTGTTCGACGAATTCCACGAGCGCCATCTGCACGGCGACTTCGGCGCCGCGCTCGCGCTCGACGTGCAGGCCTCGCTGCGCCCCGACCTGCGCCTCATCATCATGTCGGCAACGCTCGACGGCGAACGCGTGGCGCGCTGGTTCGGCGCGCCGCGCCTTACCAGCGCCGGACGCAGCTTTCCGGTACGCATCGAATATCCGCCGACACGGGCGCAGGAAGAATGGCCGTTTCAGCTGCGCCGCGTCGCCGACGACGCGCTCGCCGAGACCGACGGCGATGTGCTGGTGTTTCTGCCCGGGCGGCGCGAGATCGAACGCGCACGTGACGTGCTCGGCGCGAGCAGCAACATGGAAATCGTGGCGCTGCACGGCGAACTCTCGCTCGCCGAACAGCACGCCGCGCTCGCGCCCGCGCGCGAAGGTTTGCGGCGCATCGTGCTGGCAACGAATGTCGCCGAATCCAGCGTCACGCTGCCCGGCGTTCGCGCGGTGATCGACCTCGGCCTTGCGCGCGAGCCAGCCTACGATCCGAACTCCGGATTCACACGCCTGGAAACCGTGACGATCTCGCAAGCCTCCGCCGACCAGCGCGCCGGCCGCGCCGGCCGGGTCGCGCCGGGCACGGCGTATCGGCTATGGCCGCAGAGCCAACGACTGGAGCCGTCGCGACGCGCGGAAATCGCCCAAGTGGATCTGTCCGGGCTTGCGCTCGAACTCGCCGCCTGGGGCAGCGGCGAAATGCGCTGGCTCGATGCGCCGCCCGCGGGCACGCTCGCGAGCGCGCGCGAACTGCTGAACCTGCTCGGCGCCCTCGACGCCGACAGCCGCATCACCGAACTTGGCCGCAGCATGCTCGCTACCGGTGCGACACCGCGTCTGGCCGCCGCGGTGCTGCGCGCTGCCGAGCAACAGCGTGCGTTGGCCTGCGATCTCGTCGCATTGATCGAAGCGCGCAGTCCGTTGCGCGGCGAGAATGCGCGCAGCGACGATTTTCGCGCGCGGCACGCAGCGCTGCTGGCATATCGTGCGCACCGCCGCGAGGCGCGCCGATTCGGTGCCGATCCGGACGCGCTCACCGCGATCGATCAGGCTGCCGTCGGCTGGCGGCGGCGCTTCGCTGTGCGCACTGCTTCACCGGCTGCGGTCGATGCGCTCGCGCCCGGCAATCTGCTGGTCCACGCGTTTCCCGATCGAATCGCGCTGCAGGACGAAAAAGATCCGCGGCGTTATCGTCTGAGCAATGGCCGCGGCGCGCATCTGCACCAAAACACGGCGCTGTACGGCGAACGGTGGCTGGTCGTCGCCGATCTGCGTTTCGATGAGCGCGACAGCCTGATCCTTTCCGCGCTGCCGTTCGATCCCGATCTGCTCGAGCGCGAATTCGCAAGCCATTTCACCCGTGAGCGCACTGCGCGCTGGAACGCGCAAACACGCGCGGTCGAAGCGTTCGAACAACGCCGCTTTGGCGAAATCGTGCTCGAGCGGCGACGGGTGCCGGCCCAGCCAGAAGACGCACAAGCGGCGCTGCTCGCCGCGGTGCGCGAACTTGGGCTAGATGCGCTGCCGTGGAGCGAGCACGCGCGCGGTTTGCGCACGCGTGTCGCCTGCCTGCGCGAATGGTGCCCCGAACTTGGCCTGCCCGATCTTTGCGACAGCGCGTTGTTGCATACGCTGGAGCATTGGCTCGCGCCATATCTCGCCGGCAAAACCCGGCTCGACGCGCTGATGCCGCCGATGCTCAGTGAAGCGCTCGCGGCGAAACTGGATTACGCGCAGCGCAAGATTGTGGATGAATTCGCGCCCGATGCGCTGAGCGTGCCGAGCGGCAACATGCGGCGGCTCGACTATGAGCTTGGCAAACCGCCGGTGCTTAGCGTCAAATTGCAGGAACTGTTCGGCCTTGCCGATACGCCGCGTATCGCCAACGGCCGCGTTGCAGTCACTCTGCATCTGCTCTCGCCCGCGCACCGACCGATCCAGGTCACGCAGGACTTGCGCGGTTTCTGGGAACGCACGTATCCGGAAGTAAAGAAAGAGCTGAAGGGGCGTTATCCACGCCACCCCTGGCCCGACGATCCGTGGAATGCGGCGCCGACGGCACGCGCGAAGCGCCGTGGCACATAGCGCGACATTCCAGCACGCGAGCGACAAACATCGCCTTGCGGAACAAACCCGCATGCAACCGGTCTCAACCCGGATGCATCCAACACTCGAGCGAACACCATGACCAAACCTTCCCAAGCCCTGATCTGGATGCTCGGCTTTCTCGCCGCGGTCGGCGCACTCGCCGCGTTACTGGCGACGAAACTGATCGCGAATTTCCAGGCGAATCCGTTTTTCAACGGCGTGATTCTCGCGGTGCTCGGGTTCGGTGTGCTCGTGAATTTCCGCCAGGTGTTCATGCTGGCGCGCGAAGTCGAATGGATCGAGTTGTTCAAACGCTCGCCGCCGGATCGGCCGATGCCGGCCAAACCCAAACTGCTGGCGCCGATGGCGCGCATGTTCGCTGGACGCGAGCGCGCAAAGTTTTCGCTGTCCACGCCGTCGCTGCGTTCGATTCTCGACAGCGTGTACTTGCGCCTGGAAGAATCGCGCGACCTGTCGCGTTACCTGATCGGTCTGGCGATTTTTCTCGGCCTGCTCGGCACGTTCTGGGGCCTGCTCGTGACGATCCGCTCGGTCGCCGAAATCATCGGTTCGCTCGGTGTCGGTGCTGATCCGGTGGCGATGTTCACCCAGCTCAAGGAAAACCTGAAACAGCCGCTGTCCGGCATGTCGACGAGCTTTTCGACGTCGCTGTTCGGCCTGGCTTCATCGCTCGTGCTCGGCTTTCTCGATTTGCAGGCCGGTCACGCGCAAAACCGTTTCTACAACGAACTCGAAGAATGGCTGTCCGGTATGACGCGTCTGTCGTCGGGACATCTTGCCGGCGATGGCGAAGCGAGCGTGCCGGCTTACGTGCAGGCGCTGCTGGAACAAACCGCGGACGGACTGGAGCGCATGCAGCGCGCGCTGACCGAATCCGACCGCGAGCGCCGCAACGTCGGCGAACAGTTCGGCGAACTCAATACGCAATTGTCCCGCCTTGCCGACCTGCTCACGCGCGAATCGCGCGAAATCCGCAGCATGGCCGAAACTCAGGAAGAGCTCAAAAACGTGCTGAAGACGCTCGCGGCGGCGCCGAACAGCGGTGCACGTCTGTCTGATGAGCTGCGCAGCGAACTGCGCCTGCTCTCGCGCACGATCGCCGCAGCCGTCGATGGCAAGCGCGTGAGCGTCACACCATGAGCACGCTCGCGCGCCGCCGCCGCGCGCTCGATATCTGGCCGGGCTTCGTCGACGCGCTGTCGTCGCTGATTCTGGTGATGGTGTTCGTGCTGTGCCTGTTCGCGATCAGCCAGTTCGTGCTGTCGACGACGCTGGCCGGCAAGAATCAGGCACTCGCCGAACTCAACGCGCAAATTGCGCAGCTGGCGAAAACGCTGTCGCTCGCGCAGGACAGCAACCGCGCGCTCGCTGCCAAGACCCAGGAGCTGTCCGCTTCACTCGGCACGGCGAGCACTGAGCGCGATGCATTGAAGTCACAAGTCGACGCGGCGAGCGCGGAAGCCGCGAAACTCAGTGCCGACATCGCCGCGCTGCGCGAACTCAAGGCGCAACTCGAACAACAGGCGGCCACGCTCGCCGCGCAGCTCGACACCTCGAAGAAGGATCTGGTCGCGGCGACCGACCTCAACGCGAAATCGGCGGCCCAGGTCGAGTTGCTCAATCGCCAGCTCGCCGCCGTGCGCGATCAGCTCGCCACACTCTCGGCCGCGCTGGATCTGGCCAACGCGAACGTCCAGGACAAGGACAAGAAGCTCGCCGATCTCGGTGCGCAGCTGAATCTCGCGCTCGCCAACAAGGTGAGCGAACTCGAGAAATATCGCTCGGAATTTTTCGGCAAGCTGCGCGCGGCGCTCGGCAATCGCGCCGACATCCAGGTTGTCGGCGACCGCTTTGTCGTGCCGACCGACATCCTGTTCGCTACCGGCTCCGCGGATCTGAGCGAAGACGCGCAGGTGTCGATGGGCAAGCTCGCGCGTACGCTCAACGAAGTCGCCGCGGAAATTCCGTCGAGCCTGGATTGGGTGCTGCGCATCGATGGTCACACCGACAAACGGCCGATCCACTCCGAGCAGTTTCCGTCGAACTGGGAACTGTCCACCGCGCGCGCCGTGGCGATCGTCAAGACGCTTGTCGTCGAGGGCATACCCGCGCGGCGCCTGTCGGCGAACGGCTTCGGCCAGTTCCAGCCGCTCGACAACACGGACAGCGAAGCGGCGTACACGCGCAACCGCCGTATCGAGATTCAGTTGACGAACCGCTGATCAAACCCGGCCCGCGCGCACGTGAAACTGCCATTGCACGTCGCGCACGCGGGACGGCTCGCCCCAGGCGGCGCGTAAATCCTGCTCGACGAGCGCAACCGGATCATGGCCCTTGGCCTTGATGTAACGTTGCGTCGCCGACCACGAACGCAGGTAGGCGAGAAAGTGTTCGACATCCCAGTGCGCGACCATCGCAAAGACCGGCGCGGGAATTTCCGCGAACGGAAACGGCAGCGTGCGGTAAGCCGCGTCGACGTGCACGCGTTCGGGCGGCCAGTACGGGCCGGTCAGATCGACGTAGACCTTGTCCTTGACTGCGTCGACCGCCGCGTCGCCGCTGCTGACGTCTGCATACGTCCATGCCGCGAACACGCCACCGCGCTTGAGCACGCGCTTGACCTCGGGAAAGAAGCGCGCGTGATCGAGCCAGTGCAGCGCCTGGGCGACCGTAGCCAGACTCGCGCTCGCAGCGGCGAGCGTGCTGCGCTCGGCCGGCTCGACTCGGTATTCGACGTTTGCGCGCGCCGGCGCGTTGGCGATCTGTGCCGCGCTCGGGTCGCTGCCGATCACGCGCGCAAAGTGTTCGGCCAGTGCGAGCGTCGCTTGACCGTTGCCGCAACCGCAATCCCACGCAAGTTCGCGGTCCGGCGCCTGCTCGGCGAGCCAAGTGAACAGTGCGGGAGGGTACGTCGGCCGCGCATCACGATAAACCGCAGCATGGCCGGAAAAGTGGTCCTTGAACGACGTCATGTCATCGCCTCCACAATACGATAGTGGCCAGGTGCCAATTCGGCCAGCATGTACTCGCCCACGCGCACGCGAAGAAGGCGCAGTGTCGGCAAGCCGACCGCAGCGGTCATGCGCCGCACCTGGCGATTGCGGCCTTCGCTGATCGTCAGTTCGATCCAGGCATCGGGAACGGTTTTGCGGAAGCGCACTGGCGGATCGCGCGGCCAAAGCCAGGCCGGTGCGTTGTCGAGCCGGCGCACTTGCGCCGGCGCCGTCGGGCCGTCGTTCAGATGTATACCTTTGCGCAATTGCGACAATTGCGCTGCAGTCGGCTCACCTTCGACCTGCACGAGATAGGTCTTTTCGGTTTTACGGCGTGGATCGGTCAGGTGGTTCGCCAGCGCGCCGTCGTCGGTCAGCAACAGCAAGCCCTCGCTGTCGTAATCGAGCCGTCCAGCCGGATACACCTGTGGAACATCAATGAATTGCGCGAGCGTACGCCGCGGCGGTTGGCTGCGGTCGGTGAACTGGCAGAGCACGTGGAACGGTTTGTTGAATAGGATCAACAAGCGACGAGCTCGCAGACGCAAGCGGCCGCTTGCGGCGGCCGGTTGCTGGGTTCCTCCCGCATATGCCTCAGTGCTGGCTCTTGTCCGCCGGCGCCGTGAAAATCTTGTCATTGCCGGGCTTGACGAATTTCAGCGTCATGCGGTCGGATTCGCCGATCGCCAGATATTTTTCGCGATCTTTGTCCTTCAGTGTCAGCGTAGGCGGTAAGGTCCATACGCCTTTCGGATAGTCTTTCGTATCCTTCGGGTTCGCGTTGATTTCGCTCTTCGCGGCCAGCTTGAAGCCGGCGTCGGTCGCCAGCTTGATCACGAATTCCTCCGGCAGATAACCGCTCTCCTTGAGCTTGGCCGGATCGGCGCCCTTGGCCGCGCGATGATCGACGACACCGAGCACGCCACCGGGCTTGAGCACATCGAAGAACCCTTTGAACATCGACACTTCGCTGCCTTCGTCCGTCATGTTGTGCACGTTGCGGAACGTCAGCACAACGTCGGCGCTGGCCGGTGTGCCGAGCACCGCGTTCTTGGAGTCGAACTCGACGATCTTGGCGGCGCCGAAATGCGCGGGGTCGGCCTTGAACTTGCCGCGGATGCCACGTTCATCATCGGCCGCTTCGCCGCTGGACTCCTTGGGCTTGAGGATCGCCGCGGTATAGTGGCCATTGTCCTTGAGCAACGGCGCGAGAATTTCCGCATACCAGCCGCCACCCGGATAAATCTCGATCAGCGTTTGCTTGTCGTTTACGCCGAAGAATTCCAGAGTCTGCTTCGGATGCCGGTACTGGTCGCGCGCTTTGTTCTTGGCCGAGCGCCAGTCGCCAGCAAGGACCGTGTCGAGCTTGTGTTCGAACGTCGCATTCGCGCCAGCGGGCGACGGCGCGGGCTTCTTCGCGGCCTCGGCAGCGAAAGCCGAATGCACGGCAAATACACCGCACAGCAACGCAGCGATAGTGGTCTTGCGCATGATGTCCTCCTTGGGGGTTTTGGCGGCGAAGCGTAGCACAGCCCAGTTGCGCTTCCGGACCGCCGAACGTCACGGGTTCTTACGCAACCGGCAAGCGGCACTGCGCCGGATAGGGGGCGACATCGAAACGCTGACCGGCGGCGAGCGCGGCCTGCAGGTCGCGCCACCAGCGCATCGTGAAAATCTCGCCATGCGCCGCGAGCAGCGCATCACGCAGCACAGCGGACAGGCCTAGGAAACGCGGGAATTGTTCGGGAAACACATCGTGGGGGCCGACATAGAACGCGTCGGCCTGTTCGTCTTCCGGCAGCTCGCGGAAACGGCATTCGCTGACCAGACCTACTTCGTCGTAATCGTAGAAGATCGCGCGGCCATGGCTGCTGATACCGAAATTCTTCAGCAACAGGTCGCCCGGAAACAAATTGCTGCCGGCCATGTCCTTGATCGCCTGCGCATAGTCGAGAATCGCGCGCTGCGCCGCCGTCGCATCGGCTTCGCGCACGTACAGGTTCAGCGGCCGCATGCGCCGTTCCAGATAGCAATGCCCGACCACCACATCATCGCCGTCGACCGCGACCGTCTCGGCGCAGCTGTCGAGCAGTTCGGCCAGCAATTCCGGCGCGAATTGCGCGCGCGGCAGGCGCAGCCAGCGGAATTCCTGCGCGTCGACGAGGCGACCGACGCGATCGTGACGGAATACCAAACTGTATTTTTGCATTACTTCTTCGCGCGCACTTTCCTTCGGCGCCGCGAAATGGTCGCGGATGATCTTGAATACGAGTGGATACGAGGGCAGGGTGAACACGAGCATGACCAGGCCGCGTTCGCCGTCGGCATGCACGAACGTGTCCTGGGGGTGCGCGGCGAGATGGCGGAAGAAATGCCGATAGCGTTCGGTCTTGCCCTGCTTGGCGCGGCCGAGCACGGTGTAGAGCTCATCTACGGCCTTGTTCGGCAGCAGTGTTCGCAGGAACACGATCGCGTCGCCGACCGTCGGCAGGTCGGCATGGAAATAGCTGCGTGCGAAGCCGAACACTTGCGCCACGTGCGCGCGGGTTGTCAGCACGGCGTCGGCATGCAAGCCGTCGTCGTCATTGATCAGCGCGATCACCAGGGGCGCGATGTGGTCGACGCCAAACAGGCGGCCGACGAGATAGGCGCGGCGTTCGCGATAGAACACGGTTTCCAGCAACTCGATCGAGCGCACAGGGTCGCCGCCCCAATCGGCGAGCCGCTCACTCAACGCCTGCGCGATGTGCCCGGCGCAGCGGGCGCGATCGGCATACGGCACGGTGAATGGGTAATCCTCGAGCACGCGCGCACAGGTGCGGGGCAAGTCGCCGAACACGGCGTAGCTGTGACGCGCGACCGGATGCGTGATGCGGTCGGTTGGTTCGATGTCGAGCGCGACGAATTCGATGTCCGCGGCGACGCCGCGCGTGCGGAAAAAGCGCCGGGTCAGCGTGTTGTAGAACGTCTTGTTGAGCTCCTGGTCGAGCAGGTCGGCAATCGCCAACGCGAAGCGCGCGCGGATCGTGCGCCACAGTTCGCGCTCGTCGCGGCGCATGCCGAGCAGTTGCTCCAGGCGCCGTTGCGTCGCCGCGACGCAGACTTCGTATAGTTCCAGACGCGCTACCGTGTCGGCATGTCCGGCGCGCGAATCGCGGCTCTCGAAATGCGCGCGTGCGCGCTGCGTGATCGCTCGAAAGCGTTCGTTGTATTCGGCAAAGCCGTCGCGCAACTCGCGCGCGCACACCTCGGCGATGGCGAGATCAGTGACGCTGGTATCGACCGGTGCGACGCTCATGCACCTAGCTTACAACGGTGCAGCGATCGCACATGGCAATGTTGAATTGGCCTCACCTCTGGCGTGCAAATCCATCGCTTTTTTATCAACTCGCAGGCGCTTATCTTTGCGCTCCATTCAAACATGGAGGCTTGATATGAGCACGTTCTGGAAAAGCCTGGCACAGGTCGCACAGGGTCAGTTGTTCGCTGGCGGACACTTGTCGCCGGCGGTCGTCGCCGCGCTAGCCAAGCGTACAGATTGCGGCATCAGCAAGCGTAACGACCCGTGCCGCGATCGGCTGCCATGGCCGCGGCTGGCGATGCCGCATTGATCCTGGCGGTATCTGCGTACCGCGGTCGCGCGCTCAAGCTCCCGGCGCGCGACCGCGTTTTTTCTACAAACCCTTGATCAATTCGTCCGCGAACTGCGAGCACTTCACTTCTTTCGCGCCTTCCATCAGCCGCGCGAAATCGTAGGTCACGGTCTTGTTGGCTATCGCTTTGTCCATCGCGGCGATGATCGCGTCGGCCGCTTCGGTCCAGCCCAGGTAACGCAGCATCATTTCGCCGGACAGGATCAGCGACCCCGGATTGACCTTGTCGAGATTGGCGTATTTCGGCGCGGTGCCGTGCGTTGCTTCAAACACGGCGTGGCCGGTTACGTAGTTGACATTGCCGCCCGGCGCGATGCCGATGCCGCCGACCTGTGCGGCCAGCGCATCGGACAGGTAATCTCCGTTGAGATTGAGCGTGGCGATGACATCGAATTCGTCGGGACGCGTGAGCACCTGCTGCAGCGTGATATCGGCGATCGCGTCCTTGATCAGGATTTTGCCTGAAGCCAGAGCCGCCTTCTGCTCGGCATTCGCGGCCGCTTCACCCGTCGCCGCTTTCGTCTTCTCCCACTGCTCCCACGTGTACACCTTGTCGCCGAATTCGCGCTCGGCCAGCGCGTAGCCCCAGTTGCGGAACGCGCCTTCGGTGAACTTCATGATGTTGCCCTTGTGCACGAACGTCAGCGACTTGCGCTGGTTCGCGATCGCGTATTGGATCGCCGCACGGATCAGGCGCTCGGAGCCCTCCTTCGACACCGGCTTGATGCCGATGCCGGAAGTTTCCGGAAAGCGAATCTTGCTGTACTCCTTCGGGAAATTCGCCTTGAACAGCTCGAGGAATTTTTTGTTCGCCTCGGTACCGGCTTCGAATTCGATGCCGGCGTAGATGTCTTCGCAGTTCTCGCGAAAGATCACCATGTCCACTTTTTCCGGCGCCTTCACCGGCGATGGCACGCCCTTGAACCAGCGCACCGGGCGCAGGCAGACGTACAGATCGAGCATCTGGCGCAGCGCGACGTTAAGCGAACGGATACCGCCGCCGATCGGCGTGGTCAGCGGACCTTTGATCGAGACGAGATAGTCGCGGCAGGCCTGCACGGTCGCATCCGGCAGCCAGGTGCCGAACTGGTTGTTGGCCTTCTCGCCAGCGAACACTTCCAGCCAGTGGATCCGGCGCTCGCCCTTGTAGGCTTTTTCCACAGCCGCATCGAACACGCGCACCGCAGCCCGCCAGATGTCCGGACCGGTGCCGTCGCCTTCGATAAACGGGATGATCGGATTGACCGGCACATTGAGTTTGCCGCTGGCGATGGAAATCTTGGCGCCGCCGGCCGGCGGCGTGATGGTCGGTTCTGACATGAATCTCTCCGCAAATGAAGGCGCGTATTGTAATTCCCTTCTCCCGCTGGCGGGAGAAGGTGCCGAAGGCGGATGAGGGTGGCGCGTCCGAAGAGGAGTACGTTCTTTCCTGCGCCACCCTCACCCGGCGCGCGCCGCGCGCCGACCTCTCCCGCCAGCGGGAGAGGTGTTTGTTTACTGGCCGCCGTGCTGATGCGGATCCTTGGTCGCCGCGTAGGTTTCCTCGGCCGACTCGAGCTTGTCGCCGAGCAGGCGGCGCACGGCGACGTAGAAGATCGGGATGAACAACACGCCGAGGAACGTGGCGAACAGCATGCCGCCGATCACGCCGGTGCCGATCGCGTGGCGGGCGTTCGCGCCGGCGCCGCTGGAGATCGCCAACGGCAACACGCCGAGGATGAATGCGAACGAGGTCATCAGGATCGGCCGCAGTCGCAGGCGTGCCGCGTCGATCACCGCGGTCGCCAGCGGGCGTCCAGCGCGCTGTTCGCTCACCGCGAACTCGACGATCAGGATCGCGTTCTTCGCCGCGAGGCCGACGATCGTGAGCAGGCCGACCGTCATATACACATCGTTCGACATGTACGGATCGAACGTGCGCCGCAGCATGATTGCTGCGACCATGCCGGTGATGCCGAGCGGAATGACGAGCATCACCGCGACTGGAATCGACCAGCTCTCGTATAGCGCCGCCAGGCACAGGAACACGACGAATAGCGACAACGCATACAACATCGGCGCCTGGTTGCCGGAGATGATTTCCTGCAGGCTCTGGCCGGTCCAGTCGAAGCCGAAACCCGACGGCAGATCCTTCTTGATGATGTCGGTCATCGCCGCCATCGCTTCGCCGCTGCTGCGTCCCGGTGCCGGTTGGCCGACGATCTCGACCGCCTCGTAGCCGTTGTAGCGAACCAGCGTTGGCGGACCGACCTTCCACTGCGACTGCACGACATTGGAGATCGGTATCATCATCGGCGTATTTGCGCCGGGAGCTGTCTGCGAGCTCGGCACGAAGAAGCGGTTCAGCGAATCGGAATTGGCGCGAAACGGCGCGTCGGCTTGCATCGTCACGCGCTGCACGCGGCCGTTGGAGATGAAGTCGTTGACGTAAACCGGCGCGAGCATGAGCTGGATCGCCGTATAGACATCCTGCAGGGACATGCCCATCGACTGCGCCTGCAGGCGGTCGACCGTGAGACGCAACTGTGGCGTGTCCGGCAAAACGTTCGGGCGCACGCCGGCGAGCGTGTCCTGTTTTTCGCCGGCCTTGGCGAACGCCAAACCGGCGGCGGCCGCCAGCGCGTCATGGCCGGCGCTATTGCGATCCTGCAAAAACAGATCGAAGCCGCCGAACTGGCCGAGGCCGCGGATCGTAGGCAGGTTGATGACGAATGCCATCGCGTCCTTGACGCCGCCGAACAACTGGCCCTGAATTTTCTGGATCAATTGCATCGCCGTGGCGCCACGTTGGTCCCATGGCTTGAAGCGGATGAACGCCATGCCGACGTTCTCGGCGCTGCCGACGAAACTGAAACCGGAAATCGCGAACACGCCTTCCACTTCCGGATTGCCACGGATGATTCCCGAGACCTGGTCCATCGCTGCGTTGGTGCGTTCGAGGCTGGCTCCCGACGGCAGGCCGACGATCGCCAGGCCATAACCCTGGTCTTCTTCCGGCACGAAGCTTTTCGGCAGTTCGCGGAAGCCGACGAAGCACAAGATCGCGACTACGACGAACGCGACCATCCACGCCGGCACCCAGCGCACCGCGCCGCGGATATGGCCGGTATAGGTTTCGCGCGCCCAATCGAACGTGCGGTTGAACCAGCGGAAAAATGCGTTCTTCCTCTCGCCGTGATTCGGCTTGATGATCGTTGCGCACAGCGCCGGCGTGAACACCAGCGCCAGCATCGCCGAGAACGCGGTCGACAGCGCGATGGTCAGCGCAAACTGGCGATAGATCGCACCGACCGAACCGGATTGCAGCGCGCTCGGAATGAACACGGCCATCAGCACGACGGCGATCGCCACCACCGGCGCCTGGATCTGGTGCATGGCCTTGCGCGTGGCTTCGACCGGACTCAAGCCTTCTTCGGCCATGATGCGTTCGACGTTCTCGATGACGACGATCGCGTCGTCGACGACGATACCGATCGCCAACACCATGCCGAACAGCGAGAGCTGATTGATCGTGAAGCCGACGATCCACATCGCCAGAAAGCCGCCCATCAACGCCACCGGTATCACCAGCGTGGCGATGATCGTGGCGCGGAAATTTTGCAGGAACAGCAGCATGACCAGGAACACGAGCACGATCGCAATCAGCAGCGTCTTGACCACTTCCTCGATCGAGATCTTGATGAACTGCGTCGTGTCGTAGGGCACGAACCAGCTCACGCCAGGCGGGAAGGTCGGTTGCAGTTCCGCCATTTTTGCCTTGACGAGTTCGGCGACGTCCAGCGCGTTTGCGCCGGAGACCAGCTGCACACCGAAACCGGAAACAGCCTGGCCGTTATAGACCACGCGCTGGCCATAGTTGCCTGGGCCGAGCTCGATGCGCGCAACATCCTTCAGGCGCACGGCACTGCCGTCGGCGTTCGCGCGCAGGATGATGTTTTCGAATTCCGCCGGTTTCGTGAAGCGGCCTTCCGCGGTCACCGTCGCCGTGAAACCGGTGTCCTTGACCGCAGGCTCGGTGCCGATCGCGCCGGCGGCAACCTGCACGTTCTGCGCGCGTACGGCGCTCAGCGCCTGCCCCGCAGAAAGCCCGTAGCCGTGCAGCTTGTCGGCGTCGAGCCAGATGCGCATGGCGTATTCGGAACCGAGGCGGAAGATGCTGCCGACGCCGACGACACGACCGATCTGATCGACCACGCTGGTCGCGACCAGATTGTCCAGCGCCTTGGAATCGAGCTTGCCGTCGTCGGACTTGATCGAAACGAACATCAGAAAGTCGGGGTTCTGCTTGACCACGACGATGCCTTGCTGATTCACCTCGGTCGGCAGACGCGGGGTTGCCAGCGTGACCTTGTTTTGCGTCTGCACCTGCGCGATGTCGGGATTCGTGCCCGGCTCGAAGGTCAGATTGATCGTCGCGCTGCCGTTCGCGCTCGAATTGGAATTGAAATACAGCAGATGATCGATGCCGGCGAGCTGCTGTTCGATCACCTGGGTCACCGAGTGTTCGACGGTTTCGGCGTCGGCGCCCGGATAATTTGCGATCACCGCGACTTGCGGCGGCGCAATCGGCGGATACGATTCGATGCCGAGCGAGCGGATCGAGATGATGCCGCCGAGCGTGATCATCAGCGCCAATACCCAGGCGAAGATCGGGCGTTCGATGAAGAAATTGGAGAACATGTGCGGATTCCTTCGCGCGGGCTTACGTCACTGCTTCTTCGGTTGTTCCGGTTTCGCTGGCGCGGGCTGCGGCGCCGAGCCTTGCGGTACCGACTTACCCGCCTGCGCTGCGCCTGGAGGTTGCTGTGAGCCTTGCGACTGCGGCGCCGCCACTTTCGCCGGCGCGCCGGAACGTACTTTCATCACGCCGCTGGTGACAATCTGGTCGCCGTCGGTCAGGCCGCCGTAGACGATCCAGTCCGCGCCCTGCGTGGTATAGGTCTCGATCGTTTTCTGCACGATCTTGCCATCGCTGCCGAGCACATAAACGTAGGCGCTTTTCGCGTCGCGCTGCACCGCGACCTGCGGCACCAGCCAGGCGTGCTTGAGTTCGCCAACCGTGACACGCACGTTGACGAACATGCCGGGCAACAGCACGTGCTCGGGGTTCGGCGCGATGCCGCGCAGATTCACCGCACCGGTCGCGGCGTCAACCGCAGCGTCGGAGAAGTCGAGCGTGCCGACGATGTCGTAGGGATCGCCATTCGGCCGCAGCAATTCGACTTTCGCCTTGCCCGGCGCGTTGAGTTCGACGAGGCCATTCGCCACTGCGCGCTTGAGCAGGTCGAGCTCGCCGACGGCCTGGCTGAAATTCACGTAGACCGGGTCGATCTGTTCCACTGTGGTCAACAGCGTCGCTTCGCCCTGGCCGACGAGTGCGCCTTCGGTCACTTTCTGCTGGCTGGCACGCCCGCCGATCGGCGCCGTGACGTTGGCGTAGCCGAGATTGATTTTCGCCGTGTCGACGCGCGCCTGCGCCTGCTTCATCGCGGCCGCCGCGGTGCGTTCGTCGGCGAGCGCGTTGTCGTAATCGGTCATCGACATCAGGCCCTTGTCGACGATCGCGTGCGCACGTTCGGATTTCTTGTGGTTGTTCGTGTACGTGGCCTGGGCCGCGGCGAGATTGGCCAGTTCCACGTTCAAGGCGGCCTGCAGCGGCGCCGGATCGATGCGGAACAGCAGCTCGCCTTCCTTGACGTTCGCGCCTTCGGTGTAGACGCGCTTTTGCAGCACGCCGGGCACGCGCGCGCGCACGTCGGCGGTACGCGTGGCCGAGATGCGGCCGACCAGATCGCGCGTGATCGGTACCGCTTGTGCCTTGGCCGCGAGCACGCCGACTTCGGCCGGCGGCATCTGCTGCTGCTGTTGTGGGGCCCCGCCCTTGCCGCAGGCGCTGATCAGCGC